>JAAUXT010149836.1_pt1 | contig 15335 bp, 15 predicted proteins | sample 7278171 | NCBI WGS metagenome assembly JAAUXT01 (sample SAMN14350112, study PRJNA611818) | marine sediment metagenome | isolation source: surface marine sediment (1.8m) | place: French Polynesia: Moorea | collected 2018-08 | reverse complement strand
GGCACGTCACCGCCCGGCTCTGTCCAGCCCAGCCCAGCCCAGCCCACCAGAGCTCTGCCCCGCCCCGCCCCCCCCCAACCCGCCCCCCCACACCCCCACCCCCCCCCCCCCCCCCCCCCCCCCCCCCCCGCCCCCCCCCCGCCCGCCCCCCCCCCCACAAGACCAGTAAACTTTCAGACGATCTGACTGCCTAGAGTTTCACCAAGCGACAACCTGTCAGCTATTTCGTGCTCCCGTTGACGGATTTACCGTTCCATGTCGTTTGTTTGTGTGCACTGGGAAAATGAAAAATTGTGATTTACCGAGAATGCCAATGGCGACGGCGAGCGCTACGTAGCTACCGAACGACGGGATGTTGACGCAGACGACTGTGACGCCGCTCAGCGCTCCAATCAGCAGCGCCATCATGTAGTGGCGCCGGATGTGACCAAGATCTGCAAACCAGCCGAGCAGGATCCGCCCGAACAGGTCACACACCCCTGCATTTCAGAAAGAATCAATGGAACCCAAGGGCGAGGAACCACAACAATTGTTGTGTGCGGCTTTCCCACAGAGGATGCGGACGGCACATTCCGCGTCCAAAGAGAAAGCGGTCTTCTGTGCACATCATGTACGATCAGAACACATCAACATGATGAGGACAAACTCACTTTTTTGAATTTAGAATCCCATTTTTGGTCAACTTGCCTGCAATTGACAGCAACAGCGCCTGCTTCTGCTTGTCCAGTCCGAAATCCTTCGCCAGAGGCGGTATGAAGAGGAAAGTGTTGACGTATCCGCAGTTCCCACAACAGATTCCAAACACATAACTCACAAACAGGAGATTGCCAAACAAGGACCAGTCAAACAGAGCATTTGAGCCACAGCAATTGGATTTGGCACATTTGGTATTGGCGTTCTCTTCCAGTTTCTCTGTGGTTGCCTTGTACGGAGTGCTGGCGTGGTTCGGCGTGAAATTCACCGAACCATTGCTGGAACACTTGGCTCGTTGAGATGGCATGAAGTACATCGACCCTTCACTGGTGTAAAACGGTTGCGTATAATCCAGAGGGTTGCCACTTTCAGAAATTCTCATCTTCGAACCGGAAAGTTCGGTGACATCCGTATCAGACAAGTGGTCCGTGGAATCTGTGGCTCGCGAGAGTGTCGGCTGTCCCGTCTTCCAAGCAGTTTCTAGCTTCTTTATGTCACTCTCAGATCTAATGGAACCAGATCTAATTCGTTTGGTTGCACTTTCATCCCAAAACATCTCGCCACCATCCCCTTCACCACCAAGAGACTTGTTTGCACCGTTGGCATTCAGAGAATGTTTCTTCTGCTCATTGCTCTGCACCAACTTCTCTTCGTTTCTTGATCCAAATCTACTTGGCTTCGATCGCGTGTAGTAGGTGGTGGGCCTGAGAAGTGCAGCGCCAAAAATCACGTGCATCATGAGCCCAGCGTAGACGAGCAAAGCACCTTTTGCTGCAAATTCGCGGATGAGCACAGCCAACAGTTGAGGTATGAGCAAAGTCCCCATGCTGCCTCCAGCCAGCGCCAATCCGCTGGCCAGTGAGCGTCTCTTGTCGAAATATGTGTTGACCATGACAAGAGCGGGGCTGAACATCAAACCGAAGCCAATGCCTGAAAACAGATACGAGGCTGTGAAATTTCTGCCAAAAGCGGGGGATCCTGCCTTTGAAGATTCTGTGTGTACCCCAACCCCAACATAATCTGAAACCCATGGCTTAGCAAATCGCCAGGTGTGAAAACGAAAAAAACCACTTGTCCGTGTGGACATGCATCACCTTTGTCTTTTCCAACAGGTCAATGCCTTCACCGAAATACTGCATGCGTGCTGTCAACCAAGGAGGGGCAGGGACCCGCTCCAACAGAGTCCTTCCCCTTGATCATTCCAGCTTACACGTGGACACGGAGATTTTGTCATCAAGACAACAAGCATTGATGCTTCTGCAGACGGCGCAGGTGAGAGCACAAACACAACCAAGTGACGTCTTCAAGAGGCATCAATTTTTCCAAAAACACCAATTTTGTTGACAGAAACGAAAGATCTAAGGTCCCGAAAAATGTTGATACTCACCAAGCAGCAATCCAAAGGACAGAATAAGTTGCACCAGGCTGGTGGCGAAGAAAGCGAGGACGGTTCCCGTGACGCAGAGCACGCCTCCAACCATCGCCACGCACCGCATGCTGTACTTGCTTCCAAGAATTGTGGAAAACGGTGCTGAAAAGAACAGGGACGTTCAACTGACAGGAAGCACAAAAGCACATTGCAGAATATCCACTTGCTCCCAGGACCTCGAATCGACTTGTCTTCCACTTGACCTGAACATGAATGTTCACAGAAGGGATACCGACACCCCACCGGTTATTCACACACTAATGCTTCTGCAAGTCGGCGTGTACAAATAAGAAGGAAACTGTCTTCCTCTCGCCTTCCAACAATTGCAAATCACACGATTTTGCCAAATTTATTGTCAATTTTCATGCCATTGTGAAGCAAAATGAAATTGAGTTCAGAATTGTTGAAATGTAATCTTTCACAACTTTATCAATGTATCTCTTGTTATCGTTGTTTTTCAGTTTTGCGGGACTTTTTGCTTGTTGTAAACAGGATACGAGGATCTACGAGTATCAAGAAATCAAGCACTGATCGTGCGACAGAATCTGATCGCATTGGTCCGAAACGTCACCGAACAAGCGGAGTGCAACGACTTATTTCTGAACCAATCCTCGCGTTTTGTGGATGCAACAGAAACAGTCCTGCGGAGAAAATCCCTCACCACAGTCCACAACCGGACGTGTGCAGGTGAACTCACAGAGTAGGGACATTCCTCCGGACACCAGTCCCATGAGAAGCGCCGTCACCGCTCGGCTGCCACCGTAAATCGACCGAAACTCAATGAAGAATATGCCCAAACTCTTGAATCCTCCGACCAGAAAAAAGTTTATGAAGTGCGCCCCTGAAAACAGAACCAACAAACATTTTCTTTCCTTTGTACATCCGAAATTTTGCAGTTGAAATAGTGAAAATCCGTCGTGACTTGAACAAGCCAGAATTGATCTGCGGAAGGTGAAAAATTTCTGTACCCAGAACGACAATCCAGGCCCAGCCTCTGTCGATCGGCACTTCCGCCATTGCCCGAACTAGACAAACGAGAAAACAGCTGAACACAACTTTGTCAACAGAGATCCTAGAGGCATCATGTCTGTTCCACGGACATTCACGACTGCAGCTGACGTGCCGCAAATGAGCAAAGCGCACTACCCGCACACAATAAATTTGTTGCTCAATCTGCAAGCTTGTCAATTGGCCTTGATATATCCACAAGATTGATGGGATGAAACTGCAGGCAAGCTCGCACTCTGGACCAAATGAACGGCGCAACGTGATGTTCACATGCATATCTTGAGTCCTACATGTAGATCTACTTGCATGTGGTGAGCAAATCAGTCATTCGCAAATACCCAAGAGTGAACCCACCCTCATACACGTGCAGGTGATAACGATGGCATCTACTGCACAGCGCTCAGTATGTAGATCTATATGAGTGCAGGAGAACGCTGAACAATTGAAATGCAGTGGTGCAGAATTTACCGGAGCAATTTCAACATTCAATCAAGGTCGTCTGCTAGGTTTCGCGCTTGTCTTTCGATTCGCACCTTCATGAGCCCTTTTTGGTTTTTCTACATCAGGTGAATAATTTCAAGTTATTTCATTGACACGCACAGCTGGCAACTCTTTGTTGTGTTTGGGTGTCCCTTTCTGCAGAAACACACTTGTTTGAGGGCCTTTTGGTCAGGAAGTCGAGAACCGGTTACGAATGAAGCAAGTGCGCCCAAGAGAATCCCGGTTGAAACGTCATCACTCTTTGCAGGTGTTTCCCACGGAAAATATGTCAACAGAAAACGTACAGTCCGCAGTCGTTTCTTGCATTTTCGTGAACATTTTGACCCCAAACGGGTTTTCTTTTGTGTGAGAGCACAAGTAGGTCCAAAGCGAAGGATTCAGGACTTTGTTCCCCACGGATAAAGAATGCAGGATTCCAAAGTGCCTCGATTGTTGGACGAAGAACAAAATCCTTGTGCAAAGGTGGAGTGGACTTACCTGTTTGATGCAGTTTCAGTTTTGTTGTCGATTTCTCAGAGGGCCTGCACGTCAGAGGCCAGAGTTTGAAGAGAAGTATTGCAGTGCGTACACGATTTTCTCGAATGTGGGCATTGTCAGTGTGCCAGCGGTGTGACAAATGACGATTTGCAGGAATATTCTCGGTGCATCGAATGCCAGAGCGGCGGGCGTGCTCATGACTACGCAGATCTCAGGCTGTGTGGACTCCATTGCGCAAACTATAGAGGCTGCGTCAAATTCTGGGTTTGTTGCTTGTTGTTCAAGCGGAACTGAGGAAGCTTCCATGCTCACCAGCATTCGGATTCTTTTGCAGGTGTAAGATTGCTCATGAGCCCTTGTCCAGCCAAATGTGCGCTTCAGAGGTGAACGTGGCCTTGCTTTTTGAACTTTTGCAGACACGGGTGGCCAGAGTGAGGGTGAAGGAAGGAAAGTATCCGGTGATTCCGTCACTGCAAGAGAGACAGACTGTGAAAGAACACTACGAAAAGGTGTGGTCAGTCAAATGACCAAGGATTTCATCCCGTTTGAGCGCTCACAGTATTCTTGTTGGCGTTTGAGTTTTCGGGGTACAAGGGGGTCCTTTTCTTTGCAAAATCACCATGGCAGTTGACAACGAACTCGTTTGCGCCAAACCTTCAATCAAGGAAAACCTGTGCAAACCCTCCTTTGCAACAATAACCGAAAATGCAGGAAATGTCCAAAAACAGCAGTTTATTTTAAATTAGGTCAACACAGTTCTGTCGCATTTTTGTACATCTTACAATGTTGAACATGAAATGAATCCCCCTGTACAAGTCCTGTTCATGGCAATGGGAGATGATTTGGGGTTGGCACTGCAAACATTCTTTTCACTTTGTGGAAACACTTTTCTGTACAAATACCATTCAAGCATCTGGGTACAAGGTCCATTCATTCACAATGTGAAACGATGTGAACAAGAATTGTTGAAGAAAACCATTGTATTCTGTGCGACCTTCAGACCGCTGTAGACGAAACTTGTGATACATCTGCCAGTAAATCATGTGTGCCAGAGTTCGAGTGGATTTTCTCTCCCCCTCCAAACAAACAACACACCACCAAGGGTCAAATCTGAAGGAATCGGCCACAAAACACGCATGGACTACAGCCAAAGGTTGTATTCGTTTGCCACTACTATGAAAGTTGCACAAGTTCCCCCTTTCCACACAGCTACTTTTTCTGCATTGTTCACTGACAGTGAACAGGTAAACTTAACGCCGAATTGCCTCAACCGGTTAATACTCTATCTAGTCCTCACAAATACTACATGTACAGTCTTTCAACGGAAATCACAGCATGAACGAACGATACATACGTGCAATCAATTAACTGTTTTTGAGCATTCGGACAAGCAACGGTTTTATCATCTTGGTTGCCAAATGTAAAATCATTGCAAACACCACCTTTTTGTCAAACACAAACGCATTTCGAACTTCGGTTCAACAACACCTCCGCGAGGTGGACTGAACCCAAAACTCAACAAGCGAGAATCTTTTGGAACATTGGCTCTTCAATATCTGCAAATTTGACTGCCCCCACCCGGACATTTCACTGAGACGTGAAAAATAAACACTCTCACAATGGCGCCCCAACATGACCAATTCGTCTCTTCTTCTTGTTTCATTTCGAACTGTACAGGTTGGGGTGTATTTTGGCCACGATACTTTTGCACTCTATTTCATATTTGGCTAGTTGCAGCTGCCCCCTTCCCCGCGTAAGTCCATTTGTCGTAGGCATAGCAAACTCGACAATGAGCCTGCGTTAATTTGGACTTGTTAGTCCACGCTACGCAAAAAAGCACATCTCTTGATTAAGTACAATATCCATGCCTCAACAGGGCACTTGCAAAAAAGATGTGAAATATGTTTGGAGTCTAAACCAGTCTCCATGCACAACTCGCCTGTCGTGTGTGAAGAAACTTGTCTGTAGGCATCGCCAACGCGACCGTTTTCACGCTGCGCCCACACTGCGTTGCCATGCTCAAAAAGTATTCATAAAACGAATGATACGCAAGCCTTCACGCAACAAATGGGCAACTGACCCGTCTCTATCCCCCTTGCAAGCGTGCGTAATCATCACGCACACAGCCAGTCTGAAACGGCCGTCACACTGGGTTGCTAACTATGAAACTTCCCAGCCATCACTGCCCATTCACCATGGTCTCCTTGGAGTCTCCATTGTTTTTACTATTTACAACAGATGTCGAAGAGGCCGAGGAGGAGGATGACGTCTTTTTGGCCGCTGCTGCACTGTTTGAAAGTTGCGGGTTGGCGTTCTGATCCACTTTGCTTGTGTAACTTCCACCACTCGGGGCGCCACCGGTTCCGCCCCCGCGGTAACCACGTGAGCGACCCCGCCCTCCTTCTCGCTGCTGTCGAGGGGTCTGAGGTTGATGTCTGTTGTTATTGTCAGCCTTGAGGTGAATGCTGGCACTACTCACTTTGGTATTGACGTTATTTTCTTTGCTGGCCGCGTCTCTCAGTTTTTGATCGCTATGGCTACTGCCGCTGCTGCTTGCTCCGTTGTTGTTGGCAACACTATTGTTCACTGAGGGGGCGACAGCAGGCTTGGTCGTTTTATTGTCGCCGCTCTGATAGCGTGGGTTACTACCACGCCTTGGCGGTAGGGGATCTCTCACTCCACCGCTGTCTCCCCCGCGACTGTCAGAATAGTACGGGTTGGAGCCACGCGCACCCCTACGTGACGCCGAGTGATGCACGTTGGCGGGGTTCGAGTGGCGGCGCGTGGACCCCGGGATGTGACCACCTCGCCCCGACCCGCCCTCCTGGTACGCCTGTGGGGGGAAGGTGGAACGCCCGACTGAGCCGCCACGGAAGCCTCGAGGTGGAGCAGCTGCACCCCCGCCGCCTCCGCTGCTGCGCTCGGCACTGCTGTTGGCCACGGCACTTGGGATGTTGGTGATGCTCGTGTCCGTCTCCGTGCCCGAACCCGTCCCGTTGCCCCGACGCCTTCGATTGCGTCGTTTTCGACGTCGTTGGTTCTTCCCACCGTCAAAGGAAGACACGCTCTCTGTAAAATGCAATAAATTCTGAGTCGGACTTCCTCCAAAAATACATTTCTTTCGTTGTACACATGACTGAGGCAATTTTCATTTTCCGTTGTCCGGCTTGGTTCACCTGAAAACACAAATTTGTGTTACAGACAGAAATGAACCATCTCATCAATGGCTGCTTTGTGCCCAGTTTTCGTTTGCTTGTTTTTGTGATTAAATTCATCAAACATCAGTGCAGACACACGCTCCACACACGCGTCCGAAAAGATAAGAAAACAGAGTTTCTTTCCGCAATGGGCGCGGGGCCCTCACAAGTCTAGTTTGAAACCTGGAGCAAAAATGCATTACAGGTGGGACAAGAGGCGATGTTGGACTGAAAACAGTGCCATATATTTTGAGTAAGTTCGCCTCCAGTGAGTGGAGAATTAGTTCTAAGTGGCAGATTTTGAGCCAGAAGTTTAGCATCCTGGCATTGAGACCTCAGTAAAAGATCGAAGACAGTCAGAGCTCTTGTATCAAGGCACACTGTGACAAAAGCTGGCGTGGGCCAGTTTGACAAGCAAGTTCACGGGTGAATTGCTTTTTTGATTTCCACTCTGTGGTCATTTTCGCCAATGAACCTGGATCCGAGCGAAATTTTCTTTGCACGATGAGGTGCATCAACAAGGTATGTTGACAGACCCATCACACCTCATAGGATCCATCTCTACAAATGGATGAGCGGCCAAAAGTGACAAAAAACACGCGCCGAAGATTTTTTCCGGTCGGTGCCGCAAAAGAGACAACATGTGAAGAGCCCCGAGATTCACGAGAGAAACAGCCACTGATAAGACGGTTTCGTTCAAGCTGTCATGATCAAAACGGATTTCTTTCTCTGCTGAATTTGGTTCTGCAGCTGAGGTACCACACAGCGAGCACAGATGCTTCACAGCAACTAACGGTACCTGCAGAGTGAACTCACGAATCTCTAAATCCACACACACACGCGCGCGAACATGTGCACAACTGGGACACAGAAAGGCCAACAACCGATGGAAATTTCGAAGGTTTGGAAACAAAAGACTTGTGCAAGGCTTTGTTTGGACGAAAGCTATTGACAATATTTTGGATGACTGCAGAGAGGGAAAGACAGGAAGCCAACTGTGAAAAAGACCCATCCCAAACGTGGGACCATATGTCACACAAACATGCATCAAGGTGAGAACGGGGCTGCTTTGGAAACGAAAGAACCATTCTCAACACATTCACATGGGAGCGACGGTCTTGAAAGAAACCACTTTTCTCCACAGCGCAGTGGACCTGTTTCGAATTTTTCTTTCTGCTGTCCCCTTCAGGCACACATCCTTTTTCTTTGCAAAGTGAACAATTCCATGCACCCCCCCCCCCCAAGAAAAACACAAAAACAAAAACAAGACGAACAAGCGTGACGCAGTTAGAATGGTTTTCGACACCGACTTCGTTCAAAATTTTACACTGACACATTAGTTGGGCAAATCAGACCAGTTAGAAGGGTCATGCAGAAACCAGGTTCCCCACATCATTCCAGTACTGGAACCACAATGCAATTAAAAGTTCCCTTCCATCAAAAATGCCAAAATTTTGTGTGAGCCACAAAAGGAAGCCTACCTTTGAGGTGGTCATGCGCTTACTACAATACCCCAAAATAATCAAATCCAAGTTCTGATCAATGACAGCTCAATTTAGTATCACTCGACGTGCTTGGTAAAGCTGAAAAATCTGTGTGACATTGAAAATGTAATGTCTGTCGATTGATCTACACAACTGAAACCAAAGACGCGCAAGTGAGCAATCGCAACGTCCAATCCAAAGAAACCAATCAGGTTGCTCAATGGTGAAGACAGGCCAACAAATAGGACACAAAAGACGTGCCCCTTCACCAAGCACGTCGATCGATCACTTGAACGCAACCACAATTAATTTACGTCCGAACAGCCAGGAATTGTTCAGTACTCGTACGCCGCAAAAAAGCGAATCCAACAAGGTCTGTCAAAGCAGCACGTCTGGCCAAGAGAGTGCGCGAACAAAGAACACCAGTTTACCTCAAACCTGGAGACCCAGTGTCTGGCCAGTTTGGTATCAAGCGCGAAACATGTTCCTCAAGGTTTTGGGTCTTCACCTGAAGTCTTTGTCTTTATCAATTATGTTTGGTCAATTCGTAAAATTCGTGTACCCATGCCGGATAATTTCAGCCCACCGGGCAAAGCTGTGCATCGTACGAGCACTGGCTTATTTCACGAAGGGACAGGAAACCTCACTGGCGCACTTTCATGAATTTGTGCAAGAACGCCACAATTTGGTGAATTTAACCTCTTTTCAAAGAAACCGTTAAACACTAAAGACGACGGAGAGGTAAGTCGCCAGTGAAGCAGAAATGTTAGTGAATTATTTTTCAATCTGGAGGCATGATCATGAGCGGCTAACAGCAGCGTGCGACGCTACCTTGGTCGTCAGTACCGGGCCCAGGCCCGTTGGCTGCCGCCCTATTACTGACGCCCACGGGCGAGGGCGGGGTGCCCCGGGGCCCCGTGACGTCATCATTGTCCTCGGGCACCCACGCCACTTGGTAGTAGCTGCCCGCATTCAGAGCTTCCCGTGAACCAGCCAGGATATCTGTAAAGTCCGCACCGACCATTTACTCACTGGATACACTTCCCTGTGCTCTTGAAACCAAAACGCTTTCAAAATACACTTCACATTCCGAGACGCAAACCTCACACCAACGAAAATGGACCGCGTTCACACTTGGCCAAATTCTTTGTCCGTTGCTGCAATGCAACATTGTGCTGGAAGAATTCAAGATCTGCACACAGTGAAGGCGGAAATCGTACAACCCCATCCGACAGCCAACAGCACCTGCTTGAACCGCTGGTTTTCGCGAACAGATTTCTACGAATTTCCGAAAAAGAACCCCACCCCCACAAACAAAAGAAGTGCAACTCCAAGGAACAACTGAGGCACATGAACGAATCAATACACTACCCGAAAAAGTTGTGAAATTTGCTGACGGGAACATCAAACATCAAGAGTGAGTGCAGACAAAATCAAGGCTGACCCTGCTACGCAAGAGTCATGACCTCATCTTCAACAACACCGGACAGAAAAATCGTAACAAGTGAGACTAACTAGACAACAAGAATATTTTGATACGACCAACGAAACACAAACGTAATGCCAAAAAAGCTGAGAATTTTAACACTGATGAATCGGCCGACAAGCGTCCGGAAGAGAAGACTGATCGATACCTTGGCTAGAGCCAGTGTTGGATTCAAGTGAACTATTGTTGTTGTTGGATGTGGAAGTTCCTTCTTTCCTCGGTTTGGCTTCAGAACGGAACGTATTCATCAGTTTGGCGCTGTCACAATGTTACAAGGTGAGGGTTTTCAAAATTGGAGCTCACATCCACCAGAAAACGAACCCTCACGGGGCCGTTTTTGAAACAGTATCCATCTGAAGTCGAACAGAATTCACGTGTTCTTTTTGTTTGGTCTCCAATGGACCATTGTGCTGGAGAGAAGGAAGCCGTTTCTGTACAAACACGCACCTTGGTCTTGGCTGGTCACGCTCGACCCATCCTGGTTGTCCAACACCGTGTCCTCATCGTCCCCGTGGCGCCGCCTCCCGGGGAACCCGCCGCCGCGGCCGCCGCGTCGTCCCCGACCCTCGAAACCTTCTCCGTCTTCATTTGACACTGAAAGGTATCACGCAGATGGCCTCACTTGCTGTTACCGATGACAGCGCACGAGTAGTATTTGGTAAACCCAAAGCATTTCAGCCAGACTGTCCAACATTCTCCTTGCACGCGTCATTATTCAAATTTATGCACCTTGTAGAAAATGTGCACAGAGAACTGGAACACATTTCCGTTTTCGGTTGTCTTATGAGGCCAAATTAATATTTTAAAAATACTACTTGTTGGTAACTGCAGATCTTCAAACAACACGTTGATATGCTCTTCACTGAAACCAGATCTTCTGACAAACTTTTGATAATCTAATTGGGGCAGCCGTGTGGATAGTTGACAAAGTGGACCGAGGGGTTGGGCGGGGCGGGGAGGTGTTGCTGGAGACTGAAGGTTTCCAAGGTCCCACCACTTGTTTTCCAGATTTTGTTGAGCGATTTGACGCAAAACCGAACACAAAACACAAGAACACTTGCAGTGTGGACACGCCACATCGGTGCAGCGTTTTCCCGGCAGCGCTTGGCCTGAGAGGAAAATTGCAGAATGGTCAAATTTTGAAAACATGGGGAAGGGTGTTTTCCGTCATCTTTCCTGAAGCGTGATTGCAGCACACGCCAAAGCACTTCCTATTCGGTTGTGGAAGAAAATAAGCACTTTCTCGCTTGCCACACTGCAAGCCAATTGTTTCTTTAATATATATATATATATATATATTGTGAATTCACAAGAGAATGATCCTTCCCCCCAACCGGAAAAAGGAATCCAGGACAGGTGTTTTTTCTGTACAAGTCTGATTATCTTTCTGCTTTTCTGAACATCAATCCTCGGTTTTCCTCACGCCTTCACGTTGTCCCACGAAAATGAGGTGGAGGAAAAAATACCAGCATGAGTGTTACACCAAGCAGAGAAGTCGCTTGAAATGCCATTCCCACAAAAAAATCAGTCACCTCAGCGGCAGTGAAACCCTGAACAGGTTCACAGACAGGTATTTTGCCACTCGCCACCACAAACACGAAAGCGGTCTTCATGTCGAGAGACAGATTGAGAAGCGAGGTGTAGGTAGGAAAACATACGAGTGATGCGAAGGTTGTGAGGGTTGTGCGAACCTGGCCCGGCTCCCAGCCCTGGCCCGTGGTGGTTGACGCTGACACTGCGTGGGGGACCCCCTCCGCCTCCGCCGCGGAGCCCTGCGCCCCGGCCGTATCCCCGGTAGTACCCTCCGCCACGGCCTCGTCCGCCGCCGCCACGCTGGTCCTCGTCTACATGCAAACACACGCACGTCAAGTCCTAGCTATTCGCATGCACAAGGACAGCAATCACTAAGTTTTTCTTTCGGTCAACTTGCACCGCTTGTGTGATTTTTTTGCGGATTGATTTAGTTAGTTTCCGCGTTTCATGTGACCAAACAGGCAGTTGTGATTGCCAACCAAGAACAAAATTCGAAGATCTACACTGACCATGCCTCGCCCGTTGTGTTCCAATTTGCTGTTCGTTTGACTTGTCGAGAATGAACACTTGAGCCGCACTTTTGAACGAGGCGAGCCGTGATCAGTCCGTTCACTTTTTCGGGTGAACACGACACAGTGATTTGACAAATGCCCAAGTGACCTTTCCTCCCCGTTTTATTCTCTGCATACTGATGCACTTTAAAATGCCCTGATCGAGATATGATATTTTCTTTCGTGTAGTCATGGGCAAGCAAGGAGTCACACGATCAAAGTGAGCACATTTCACGGGACGCGGTAGGTCTCCAGAAAAAGTGTCCCCCCGCTGTTCATGGATGACACATGAGTCGGTTACTCTTGAAGTGGTGGGATGTTGCAAAACTTTGAAAAGTAGGGTGCATCAAGAGATCAACGGCCGACAATTTTTCACTGCCAGCATCCCCCCCCCCCAGCCAAACTGTTTTCGTTTTTTAGGAGGGTCCGATGAGTGTCAACCCCACACTGAACCCTTGTGCTCCCCCACCCCACTGACTCGTCATGACACACACAGACACATACACACACACACTGCACAGGCCGCGCGCTTGTAACATACTTGCGAGTTTGGAGTCACTTTCAATAGGTTGTGAAACCGGATCACAAAGCAGGTTTCTTTGTTAGAAATGACAAGCGGGTGACTGGACAAGCAACACAAATTCAGACACTCGTTGGGACTCGCACACAAAATTACCAGTCCAAAGCACTAAAATGCAGCATTCATGACTTCAAGCAGCAAACATTTCGCAAGACCCTGGGTCATTTACACGCCTTTTGTAAATCTCGTGCTGCGTCCTAATCACATCTTTCGCACACGCACATCACTACTCCTTTCCCCGCTCCGTGCACCACGATTGTTCTGTCATTCACCGCTTCTTGCCACTCACGTGTGCAGCTCAATCCCAGACACACCTGCTTCGTTACGGGACGGCACAACTTACCACATTTTTTTTTTTTTTTGTTGGCTCCTTGCTCGAGTAAAGCGTCTTGGCCCAAACCCTCAAGAAAAATGCTCACCTAAGTCCCGGTACGATCCGGATAGGGATGACTTTCTGGCGCCACGGCCGCCGTATCCGTGCGCGCCGCGCGAGTGGCGACGCCCCGACACGATGCTGTCCGTGTAATATCCCTGCTGCGCCTGCTCCTCCTCCGCCACCGCCGCGGACCAGTCGGCGATCGGCGGCGGCTGAGTCAGCGCCTCACCTGCCGGACGGACACACGTTGTACAAGCCAGTCTCGACACAAGCCATTCATTCAGACCACCCGCGCACGGAATTCGTTCCCAAACACGTTTACAAACGTCACGTCGATTGACATATCACTGTGCACTCGTTCGTCAACGCACACAGAACGCACCTCGGCTTTAGTTTCTCTGCACATCAGCCTTGCGAATGTTTGCGCACACAAAAACGATTGAGGTACATTTTCATTCTGTTTGCACACCATCATTAGTGTTTCGTTAGAAAAGAGTTTCTAACAATCAGATTCTACTTTATCAACTGGACATCAGTGGCGCGCACCGCTGCACATTCCTCCTGAGCCGCTGCCAACCAAGATGTTCAGGACACTGTTTTGCCAAAGTTTTCTTTTTTGTTCATGGACATATTTTTTTGCCAATGTGTCGTGGTCTGCGCCTCTGGTTCAGACTGCGACACAACTTCAACTGCAACTTCACTGCCAAAATTTTAAAAACCACCAGAAGACCAGAAATAAACGCAGCAAGACAGCAGAGTTATGAAGACAGGCAATCGTCACCGCTACTCAGTGCTGAGTAGACATGGGCCGGGGGAGGCGGGTCGAACCCCTTTGTTGTAGCTGTCCCCCGAATGACCACCAAGAATTTCTCCGCAGCTGTCATCCCTGAGTGGCAATCAGAGGTGATTGCCAGTCTCAGCACTTACTCGTGTGGACGTCACAAAACGTGGGCCTACCAGAGTTCGCTACCAAGTGCAACGCCTTCGGACTCTGCTTGCCCAAAGCCACCAAAAGTAGAAATGATATGGTGGAGACAGCACCTGCAATGTTGGCTGCGTGCCTGTCGTTTCCCCATCGGCGAGTGGAGCCACTGCGGCCGCCGCGTCCCCGAGGACCGCCCCGACCCCCGCCGCGCTCTTCGCCGTAATCTCCGGGGCGGCCCCGGTCGCGCCCAGACGGAGGGAAGTACGGGCCCCGCTCCGTTGGGGACGAGATGGTGCGCAGCTGGTGGTCTATCTCTTGCATCTCCATCCGCAACTGTTCCACTTCCTGAGAACACAGATTCGTGTTGAGACTTCGTTCAAAAACTCCCCAAAGTGCTGCCAGTTGAACACAGCAATCATCAGAAAACATTGTCTGCCAGGTTTTGGTATTGCAGTGAAGACCAACAGAGCAGAGCCTCTCAATGAGAAACAAGAGAGCTTGCAAAAAAATTGTCCGTCACTGCGTCGAAAAATTTGCTAAATCCCTGCAAACAAGCACGTCAGACGGGACGAACATAACACAAACTTCCCTGGAACCAATAACGAACGCGCTGAACAACAAATGCTCACCTTCAAATGGTCTATGTGGAAATTGAGTAAAAGTTTCGCATTGACTATAGCTTCAACGGTTCCAACGAAGACAAATGGTACGGACTCCTGCAACGTGAAAGCAAACAATTGACACAGGAATCTTTTTTCCCTGTCCAAATCACACAGTTCTGACTTCAGCGAATGCCGCTGGTGGCGAAACTGATGAGGGCACGTTGAAGATGGCATTTCTACTCTGGAAAAATGGAAACATCTGCAACGGTTGTGGTACTCCCCAGAAACAATTTTGGCCAAGAGCAAACAAGAGAAGCAGTGCTAAGGCAACTGCGGGTGCGATGTCCCCCTTTGATCTTCAGGATTTAGCCATTTACATCTGGTTGCTAGGGAGTTTTGCATCTGGTTGCTAGGGAAATTGTCATGGACATTCTTTTGAAACTCAACTGCAAACTACCTTCAAATATGTTTCATATGAGCCATAGATCATATC
>JAAUXT010017986.1_pt1 | contig 15335 bp, 15 predicted proteins | sample 7278171 | NCBI WGS metagenome assembly JAAUXT01 (sample SAMN14350112, study PRJNA611818) | marine sediment metagenome | isolation source: surface marine sediment (1.8m) | place: French Polynesia: Moorea | collected 2018-08 | reverse complement strand
CTGCTGACATACTTTTGGAAGACGCTGCCTATAGGTGCTTCGATTTGGCTCGCACCGATTTGGCTCATCAGCCCAAATCGTGCAACCCACCTCAAATCACCTAAAAAGCAAAGACAGAATCACATTTTGCTGCCTTTGCGATTAGTGTAGACCGACGGCGTTCACACAAGTGTCTATTTCGAAATGCCGAATTTCATCTGCGCATACGGAGCCATCAATTCGGTCTGCACAACACCAGAACAAGAAGTACAAATTTGTTCCAATGACCCCAGAGCCCACGGAATCAAGAGGTCGACACCATAAAAGACAACAGTATCAACAATTAATTGCTAGCTGCACCGTAAAAAACCGAAGGCGACAAAAGACGGACAAGAGAGGGGGATTTCACGGAGGACATGTACAGTGTGTCCATTTTGTAGAAGGGGACGGGGAGAAAATGGGAGCACGGAATGAGTTTGAAATGTTGAACAATGTCTCGAAAGATGTTGTATGGAAGATGGAAGAGCTGAAAACTAAGAGCTAGATTTGTGAAAAAGGTGAAAACAAAAACAATTTTGTCAAAGGACCACTGGAATCGTTCTTGGTCATAAGCCATCATATCCAAAATGCAACATTGATCCCAAAATTCGCACAAGCTTTTTCAGACCAGAATTGAGACGACCGCAGAAAGCGCCACCAAATGCAGCATGTGGGAGTACTTTATGGAGGTTTCTTTTGCGTTTCTTGAGCTGCACCTGGGCAGGATGGCTTGATACAACGAAACGAAAAGTGAGAAAAATTGGGACAAATGCGGCAGTGCATCACAAGCATGAATGAATGAATGACGCATGATCCTTAGACAAAATATGTACAGCAAAAAACATGACATTCGTTCTAGCTAAACGACTGGCTGTATGTAGTTGTATGGAATCAACACCTAAATTACCTTAACTGCTCATAATGGTGACTTAACTGAATCACTTCACTTTTATATCTGCCTAATTCTTCGCTTTGTTTATGCTGTAAATGAGCAAAGAAAACGGCATTTTTACCAGCAAGTTTAACATAGTGAGACAAAAATTCGTTGTTGTTACCTTAACTGTTCAAACTGTTGACGTAATTGTAAAACTTCTTTCTTGTAACGTTCTAATTCATCATCTTTACTTTCCTGAAAGAACGTCAAAACCAGCAATAAATTAATCCGTTTCTCCGCCTGGATGCTAGGTGCTGCAGCAATTTTACTTTCTACTCATCAAATTTTCATTCATGACACATCAATACTCGTCGCACAAGACGAGAATTGCGCTTTACAAATGACCAATAAAATGTTTCAGGAACAAGGGAAGTCCGCAAACGCAAGTACTCTGCAAGTCAATCGAGAGACGAAACACAAGTTCGGCACAAAATGAAACAATGCGCATGATCACAGCTTGATTGAGCGTTCTCTTGTTTTTGTTGCTCTTTCGAAATGCTTCAAATAGATCACCAACCCCACCACGAATACCGGAGGGTGTGAACGCTGATCCTCAAAACGTCGTTCTATTTCACACAAATTCGACAAGTTCCTTCTTGCCACCCCTCCCCACTTTACCTTTTCCATCTCGATGTCCTCGACGTATTTCTTGAGGTTGTCGAGCTCTTGCGACAGATGGTTCTTCTCTTCGAGCGCCGTCATACGTTCCTTGAGGTGCAGCTGCAGCCGCTCGTTCGATTCGGCCAGCAGTTTGTCGACCGTCGCCGACAGCCGCGCGTTGTGTTCCTCGTTCATCTTCTCTCGTTGTCGCGCCTGCGTGAGCAACAAACCTCGCTTTAAAACGGCTGCGACCACGTCAGAGCCAGAGAAGTGCGGGGCAATGGATGACGAAGCAAAACAGTGCGGGCCAACCCTCACTTCGCTTTCGTATGAACACAGTGCGCATGGGTGTAACCTGACCAGCAAGAGGAAAGTGAACGTGCGCCGTCGCGAGGTCAAGTCAGAACGAACAAATTACAGTACCGGTGAGCAGCAGTGAAAACCACGGGTGTTCGAGGGTCGAGTCGTGCCCAGAGGCCCTGGATTCGACGCGACGGCCGACACTGAGTTTCACTCACCCTGTTGAGCTCCCCGGTGGACTCGTCGACGCGCAGCTCGAGCTGCTTGAGGCGCTCCTCGGCCGAGACGTGACGCTCCTCGGCCTGCGAGAGCGCCTCGAGCCGCTGCGCCAGCTCCGCCTCCACGGATGGCAGCGCCTCCGCCTTCTGCAGGTACTGCTGCAGCTTCTGCTCCGCCAGCTCCAGCTTCTCCTGCAGCGTCCGAGACTTCTCCTCCACCTGCGAACCAGTCAGTCAATCAGATCAGGGTCCATCAATCACTCGCACAAGAGTCAACAACTTCAGTTTGCTGCTTTTGCTCTCCAACAAATCATCAAGAATTTATCGATCATCGAGTCAGCTTGTGAGGGACAATTCCAGCCAGGGCGATTTCAACTTTATCAGGAGCGAAACGCTCACAAGTCTTGACAATCAGTGCGGTTCTTCTGACTTCCGATTTCCGTGAGTCTGGAGTTACGTTACTCATAACAGCAACAGATTTCAATTCAAGCTCTTCCTGTGTCGATAAATTTTGGAGTCACTCAGCACAGAGCACTTGCGCTGAGTGGATTGGGTAACAGATGGGAATTATGGGAGGAATTACCGGTACCCGACACAACAAATCCGCGAAGAAAACAGACCCTGAGTGACAACCTCCTGAAAAATCCTGCTGCCAAAGAACAAACTTCCATTCTTCGCCACGCCGTGTTTTGAAAGTCCCTCAACAACCCTCCCATCCACACTCATTTGCATTTTTGTCGATCAGACCAAGACTTGTTGATTGTGTCACTCTTCCACACTTGTCACTTTCTGCGGTTGGGAATTTGAAGGAAGCACACCCAAAAATTCAATACTGAGTGAGTTCCAAGAAGCCAGTCTTTCTGTCACAAGAACGACGTTTCTGACATCGCGACAAAAGAAGAACCTTCTAAAACTTCGCAGTATATGACAGCTACGAGCGTATGCTGAAAGTCAAATTGCGTCTGATCGTAGCAAACTGCAAAACAACGTTGCTCGTGACAACACAAACATCGAACCAAACCAAACCCATCCCAAGTTTGTGAAAATCGCACCGCAGCCGCCGAAGCCCGAGATTTACTGCTCGAGTCAACCATCAACAACAAATAATTCACAATGGGTGTCGATGTAATTGTGCACAATCACTTTACGTTCAATGAAAGGGCATTTTCTAAAACGTGAAAATGCTCTTTTCTCTGTTTAAAATATCGCCGCAGTTGTGTCACAGTCATTTCTTGTTGGCATAAATTTACCCTTTCAAAACTTGTTGGCAACCTTGTGGCAACGGCAATTTTTCAATTCTGGTGAAAAAGATTTCTCGACAACTTCACAATTCAAACAAAATAGACATGTCTGAAAACACACCAAACAAAAACTGAAACTGAGTTCGCAGAAACGTACCGTTTTAATTTGTGCGTCCTTCAAGGCGAGTTCAGACTCAAGTTTGTCGTTGAGGTCGTGCACGGACGTGGACTCGCGCTGCGCGTTCAAGTAGCGTTTTTCGAGCGTCGCGATGCGCTCCTCCTGGTCCTCCTTCTGAGCCACCGACTGCGCGCACAGAGACAAGAGGCGCACAGTGCAATATTTTTCCTATTTCATAGTAACTTAATATCTCAGCTGTGGACATGAAAAGTTCGCTTCCCTTTGTTGTGACTGACCTCTCTGAGGTCCCGCTGCAGTTTCACGTTCTGCTCCTGAGACTTGATGAGCTCCTTTTGGGATGCACCGAGATTTTCTTCCAACTCACTGATTTTACTCGTCAACTCCTGAAACAGTCACAGACCACTGTGCACGCAAACATTTCTCACAAAGCATTTCGTTGTTCGCTGATGACAGATAAACGAACGAGAATCGTCAATCACACAAGTACTTTGTCGGATACTTGTCCAATTCTTTTTCAAAACTTTTGGTGAACGAAGTCAAGGCGTCTGGTTTTGATTCGTCGTCATGGAAGAAAACATACAGAAGGAAATAGCAGCACTTCACTCACCTGGAGTTTTTGCCGCGCAGTTGTAATGTCCGAGTTTTGCTTTTCTACCGTTTCCTGCAGATCTATCACCCGTGTGACCTCTGAATCGGGGTCTATGGAACCGTTCGATAACCGCTGTAAACAGATTGTCAACATTCCGATCAACGCCTTGTGACTGCAAAGTTTTTTCGTCACACAGATATGGCTTTGGAGGTACTTCGAAGCCACAATAATGACTGGTTTCTACGTACCTTTGGTTGCTTTCCTGGTTCTTTGCTGTCCCCGTCAGATGATTGACTAGTTCCTTCCACAGAGCCAGACTTGCTCAACTTGCTGTCCTCCCCACTAGAATGGCGTTGTTTTGATTGCTGCTCACGCAAGGAAAATAACTGCAAGTAAACATAAATATGCACTTCATAATTCCACTCAATCAATTCTAAATTCACACCAAGGACCAACGAACAACTACTTTGAATCGTGCGAGTTATTCTTGAATGAGCAATTGTTCAGATTTCATCAACGTTTGGAGAAGAGCGGGGACGGAACCACCTCGAAGGGACTGGGGCTTCGAGATCCTGTCAAGGGTTCAGGCAAGCTTTCCAGAATCTAACGTGGGTGAAAGCCGCTACAAAGTCTGCAAGTTCCACTGTCACGAAAGTTTCTACTTCTGTGCAACACCACGGAAGTTTTGGATTTGATTTCCCAGTGGTAAAACAAGGATGACCAACTGGCCAAGTCACGACTTGCAACCACGGCGGAGAAACTTGATCTCGTCTCTTCGCAGCAAAAGGCAAAAGAGCCGAGTGGTATCTGCGAAAGTTGAAAGACGGGTTTGGTGCACCAGGAAGTGTCAGGCAACTTTTCTCGCTTTCCCAAGGAAATCAGCTGATCTTTGCTGGAACAACTTCAGCCTTCAAACGCCACATCCTTGTTTTCAAGCGCGAGATTTTCATTCTCGTGACTTGCTACCAATGGAACAAGTCTGAAGGGTGACACCACCAGTCAGCATTTCTGTTGTGCCAACTTCCATTCAGCCAGGTTTGGGTGTAACTTGGCCGCTGCATTGAGAGATATTCCCAGACTCACTGGGAGTGGGCTACAGTTCAGCTCAACATCGTCGCGGTGTCAATTCCGGTCAGAACTGAGGCGATCACTGTCTCAGGTCTCACACTTGGCTCCCTGTTCAAAGCAAGTGCAAAGGTTTTCAGGACACAGAATCCTTCCTGTCCACCGAGGATAAGATGAACACCACTGGCTTCGGTGCGTTTCCAAGAGGACACCACTGACGGACTTCGTGACACATTATCCAATTCTGGCTTTGTCCCATTTTGCAGATTTGCTGCTCTCTTTTTGACTTGATGTCGTCTTGGCGACAAGGCGCCTCTGTCACTGAAAAAATGCGCAACACACAATCTTCGAGGCTGCGTGATTTCACATCCAACTCTCAGCTCAGTCAAGACAATGACAACTGAGAATGAGAAGGGTCACCAGGGACAATCACCACGTAAAGCTGAACAAAATTGCTCTCATAAACTCTCACACATCCCCCACAAGGTATCTTCAGCTGCTGAAGGCTGCATCAAAGGCTTCACAAAAGAACTTTCTGCAGACGTCTTCCGCGATTTTACTGGGTGATCTTTACCTCGTTGGACCCCACCGGTCAGTACGGTTCAAATATGTTTGGTCTCTGATCGTTTGACGCGCAAAACAGAACATTCGTCACGATGGGTCATTCCAACTGGCTTTTGGGCAGGGAGGTGGAGCATAAAAGTTCTCCGAAATTGAGAAAATAATGTCAAATCTTGGGGTTCGATTGCGTTCTGGTTTTGGCCGAGCCTACGTGTCAGGTTTAACGTTCAACCATTCTTGGACAATCACCCATCGCCCAAATATTATTGGATTATTTGTCTGCTGTTTCACTCTGGAATAGTCAACGCCCTGGCAAAGGCTGACAAGCTGCGGCCCCTTTTTGGTCCCGATGAGAACCACGGAGAAACCCGGCGGGAATCGTCACTCGTTCTGTCGTGCACGACATCGACGCATCACATGCCAGGAATATGGTTTTGCACAGTCGGGACACACAATTTCTGCCCACAAACAACAAGAGAGAACTCACCTCTTGGTTCGCTGATGAGAGTTCCTCTTCTAGCTGAGAAACTCGTTCTAATGAAACCCGTAACCGTTCCCGAACCTGAAAGGAAAAAGCACAGTTGTCAACAAAAGGAACATACACGCGAAAAAGATTTGTGCGTCAAAAAGGCTCCCAGACTTGGGAGTGCAATGTTTGGTTGCTTGCGAACCCGCCCCCTGCAGTTTTGAGATGAGTTGAGACGTGTTGTCGTTTCTGGTAAGCAAGTGCAGAGGGTGGTGGGGAAAGCGAAAATTTTAACGTTCGACACACAACAGCGTCTGTACACTCGAACAGGTTGTTAACGGAACCAGACTCGTTGGTCATTCAAAGCGGCAAAAGCAAACAAAACGCCGTTCGTACTCATGAGGCCAAACGAGTGAAAGATTCGCGGTTGTCAGCTTCGAGCAGCTCATTCAAAGACCGATACCGTCATCATGCACCACCAACCAACTCCGGCCTGTCTTCTGTGCCCTTTCAACAAGAGGACACCAACCCTAAATGATTCATTGACCGTGCCTCTCCCCACGTACACACAATGCTGAGAAGCTTCTTTTCATACATCTGAAATGGGAAGCACCAGGTCCCAGACAAACCTGCGCGGCCATGGATCGATCCACCATCGAATATAGATTGGACAAACAGGTGCCACCCTCTTTGAGCAGGGCAACCAGCTGCAAACTCATTTGCCAATGAATGTGGGAACTGAGTTTCACCCCAAATTCAGCAATGGCTTTGTGCAAGGCTTGGTCATCTCTCAGAGGCAGGCAGACCTTCTGGTCTTGTACTCATTATGAACGAGCAAGTTTCGCATCTGAAACAGAGGCCCACGCGAACACAATCACCTTGGTCAAATTTCGACCTGACCTGTTCAGAACCAGGGACGCGCCCACACAACACCCAACAAGAACTTTTTTGCCGCTCGTCCCTCTCCACAGTTTTGTGCTGAACAGATCGCTATCAACACGCGAATAGTTTTCCCCCAGAATCGAGATTGCGCTCCCTGGGCGTCCCCAAAACAGGGTCGTTGTCCATCCAGAATGAGACACTGACGGGGGTCCGCCGTCTGGTCAACACATTTTGTGTGTCTGCGATCAGAAACGATGGCTTGTTGTGAAACCTTGCCACTGAAGGACAGGTGCACCCCATCCCACGGGGCTGTTCTTGTGTGGAGCCTTCCATGTACAGCCCCCATTTTTATCTCACAGGAAAAATCTTGTATCACGGTTGGACCAGCGTCGCGGCATGACGAGAATTCCTGCCACCCGGCGTTATCGAGAGCAGAACAATCAGTTTCAATACAGCAGAGCGGACCCACGGGGTTTCAGCGTAATGAATTGAGCTTTAGCCCCACTGTCAGCCTCCCCGTCTGGTGGAGCAGATGTTCTGATTGGGAGGTTTGGTTCGAGTAAACACACCGTTCGACAACAAAAAGATGAAATCCAGTCCAACCCGAGCACGAAACGTCTGACGTTTCGAGTGGGAACAAGGCGAGGTTGAACAGCACTGCACACCTGACAGCTAGAGATCGGCCAGCGCTTGATGCCAAATACGGGCAGGATGTTAAAAATGAATTTCACTGCTCACTTGGAACAAGATCAAAGATCAACGAGCCCGCGGCCACAAACAGGCAGGGAGATTTCAAATGAAAGAAGTTGAAAATTTGCAAAAAGAAATTATTGGTTGACCCCATCCTTTTGTGGGGGGGGGGGGGATAAACCAACCAAGTTGGTTTGCCCTGGTTAAAAATTCCAGCAGAGCAAACCATCTTAGTTGCTCTGCCCCCTCCCCTGCAAACCAAGTTGTTTTGCCGATCTACATGGGGTGTCTAAACTAAGCCCGCGGCAACGGTTGGCCGATGGCTCAAAAAGTTGTCATGTCAACTGTTGTTCGCGGTGACTTGCCCCGTGTTTCCTGCTGATGAGAAAAAACAAATCAAGAGCGCAACTGAAATTGGTCTGACAAGCTGCGGAAAAGATTCCGAGATCCCACGAATGTGCCTTTTCAGCGTTTCTCTCACAGACCAGGGTGTCTGAGGCAAGGGATCGTGTCAGCGCAAGCTCAAAGTCCGGGCTTGATGCTGTAAGTCTGGTGCGAGTCGAGTGCAGAGTGCGGGGCCCAACTGATCTACATGATTCGGGAGGACTGGCAATCCATCATGTGGGCAGGTAGGCCGGCGGCCCCGAGCCTCAACATGGATGTGGTGGTGCATGTCAAGGGCGGAACCTTGCACTAGTCAAACTCACGACTCATGTGCCGAAAAGACGAAGGGAGGCGCCGCGCCAAGTCAGACTCACCCCGTCCAGGCGTTATCCCCAACAACGCCGTGACTGTTGACATCAGCTGAGCGTTTTGACCTCATATTCGCAAGGGAAGCACAATCGCAGCACGCATGCGTGATAATAACATTTCTTGAGACCTGCCCTTTCCTGCAATTATGTGCAATTCCCACCCCTGTGTTCCAAGAAGACATCTCATTATCCGAGATAATTTTCTCGGGGATAATCCCCATAAATCCCGACTTTCTTCTGCTGCGCTACTCGAGTTTGATTAATGCCGCTTCTCCGTTAATTCTGCACCCACACTGAGCACACTTTCGGAAATTAATTCTGGACGGACAACCATTCAGCTTCACATGAAAATCCTTGACTATGTTCTGGTGGTGCTCTCAAATCCATTCAACAAGTTCACATCTGATTTGTCTCTGAGGGATCAAACGCGGCGTTTGGAAGGGAAATCAACCTTGAATCACCCCTGGTGTTCAACCCCCACCCTCGCGGTTTCATTTGGAGAGTGAAAATGAGCTTTGTCACCCCGGTGGTTTGACAGTTGGGGACTACCACATACGAGTACGAGCACTCGTCGTTCCACTGACATCTGCTTACTTGCCGTGCTCCGATTCGAAACGGAGGTCCAAAAGAACAGGTCAGCTGTTCAAGCCCACATCACCGGCAAACCCACGAATAGGGCTCAAAACGCGAAGGACCGCGCCGATGAGCGAAGCGGATGTGATCTGGCATGAACGGAGTGAAGACGACAGGGTTGAGAAACTGGATGCGCTGCGTGCGCTGAACAATCTGAGACATATTTTACGCTGTCAGACACCAACGTCTTCAACACGTCCCCTCATCCCTTGACAAGGATTGTGAACATTTGGAATCTGACGACCCTACTCGGATGTTGGACATTCTTGGACTTGAGGTGGCAGTGGACCAAAATGTGATCAGCAAAGCAGACAACAACCCGCGAAACGCAAATGGTCACGACGCGGTCGAGCGGAATCACCACCGTCTATGTGAAGGCCCATTGTGCAGCAAAAATGCTCAACGAAGCTTGCGTAGAATATCCCGGCAAATTGGAATTCTTCGTCAATGCGTGTGTTTCGCCTCTCGGTCGAACACAACGGGCACAAGCGTCGGAACCTGGCGTCACCCACCCAAATTTTCACATGTCCCTCCGGTCCGCCCTGACGCGGACAAGACAACGCCTGCTCGTCAGGTCACTACGCCGGATTGGCCCATCAAGTGGCGGCCCGGGTATCCAGGAAGATCGTCCAAACTGCTGTTGCGCGGACAAATCAAGATGGAACACTTCTTGTCGGCGATCTGGGTACGGGACGAGCAATTACCGTGGATAACCAGTCTCCTGCTTCACCAAATACAGCTGCAACCAACCTGACAAATGTCTTCGGAAATTTGAGCCAGGCCAGTCGGAAAGAAAGAAAATGTTTTTGTCTGACGTGAGCAGAACAAGTCTGTTCCTCACAACAGACTGAAAACTGCAAACCTCGCCAATATACCGACTGGCATGGCGGCCAAACAGACCCACAGCAAAATATTTTTCTTCAATTTGCCACGCAACAACTCACACGCCGAACAAGAGCTCAGTGCAGACGGGTCTGTGGGTCCATCAGAAGCTGAGGTTTGCTTGATTAAGAGTCACCCGAGAAGCTAAATGCCACAGCAAACACGACAAATCTGATGAAGCCGCACGTCGCTCAGAAATGGTTGATTCTGATGAACACAAACATCTCGCGTTACACCCACACAGATCTGCGGGAGAAAGAGAAGCTCCGACAGCTTCGGCCGTCTGTGTGTTGAGTGCGAGAATGGAGAAGAGGCTGTCCCGCTCAACGGTGCGAGGTTCTCCTCAATTCACCTGATGTAGCTTTGAAGTCGAGGAAAAGCTGTCGAGTGATGCACGGATCAGTACAAAAAAGTGATTTGCTGTGGTCCACCCGCAGTCATTCTTCAAGTCCACGAAGACTATGTTCAGAGGTCCCAGAAAAACCAAAGCTCCGAGAACAATGCGGTTCTTGACACAAACTCGCACTTCTGAGGTACCAACCCACCCACCTTTCTGACACCGGAGACGAACAAAACTGCTCAAGATCGTGCTCCGTGCATCGTGAGAAGGAAAAATCGCGAAAGTTTACGATTCCTGCTGAGGTCCATTTACCGCGAGTAAAGTTTACGGGACGACGCGCACCTCTTACCACCAGTCCATAAAGCGGTTAGTTGCCCAGCACAACGCATCCACAGAGCCTACTTGATTTGGTGCTTTACAAGCCGTTGGCAACTACCAATCTGTATCCGTAATGGTAACGACTCGTTTAATTTGACCGCACCTATCTCTTCTATTGAGACTTGAACAACACGGGCAGAAGGCGGATGGCATTCAAAGCCACTGATCTCAGACAGCGTTTGGACCTTTCAGCTGCAATTTGTGTTCCGTGTGTCGTTTTGAGGCCAATTCTCAGAACATCCTTTGACTCCGTCAACAACTTAGCGGCGCCAACAGGACATCGTAAAATTACACGTTGTCTGTCCGTGACCTGGAGTTTCGTTTTCGTCGAGCGAGCCTGCGTCGTGCATGGAACTTCCGATCCAGTTTCATGAAACTAATTACAACGAACGGAATCGTTGAAAACTCATCAAATCGCATTTCATGAGACTTTCCTGGCAAAAATGGAAAACACCACGCTCACATGGCAGTGAGTTCCTTTGAGCGCCCTTCTGAGTGTTTCTGCTCACACTTAAAGCAAATGTGCTGAGAACCTCAACCATCAGTGCTCAGTCCCTTCAAGGATTCAGATCCTTGACAACGGAGCAAAGACTCAGACTGAACACATGCAGAACAAACTAAAATGGCCAAAGAAGGGACGAAATAAATGGAGGCGCTTTTGTTCAAAGACGACAAGGGCAAGTTCTTTCAACCCAGAGGTCCTGCACAACCACCTCGAGATTTGCACTGTTGCCAGGCTCATGGCAACGAGTGGAATGCAAGAACCGCGTTAAAAGTCACACAAGAGAAGCACGCTTCGAAGTCGCATCACCAGGAAGGACGTCGACAGGTCTTCCACTTACAATCTCGTTCGGGCTTTTTTTTTTGTTTGCACGTCACGACAAATCCAGGTGGGTTAAAGTACAAAACTGCCGGTACTCACCTTCTCGTCGAGCGCCTTGTGGTGCTCGAAGAGGGATTTGAGCGCCTTGAGCACCTCGACCTCGGACGAGACGCCGGCCGGAGACGACGCCTGCCGCTTCACGACCGTCATCCGTAGAGACCGCTCGTGCCGCGACACCAGGCACTCCAGGTGCTCCAGCAGTAGCTGAAAAAGCAACGCGTGGAAATGGTCACTTGGTGCTGCCAGTGGTGGTCCAAACATGACCAACCGCAGGCGAGTTCGGCAGCAATGGGTGCGTTGTCAGTTGTACAGTCCTGAGGAAGAACAGCGAACAAGAGAAAATTGTGATAGTGGACGTGGAAAGCCGCTTCATGATGCCTGCAAAAGTAATTGCCCGATCAACCAAATACCATCACTTCACAAAGGATATGGCTACAATGTTCAAGGAAAAGACAACACACACAAATGTAAAGCATCCCTGGACACTTTGAGTCTTTATTCCCCATTTTACAACGCCTTGTCTCGTAAACCAGGGGATTTCTGCTGGTGCATAAGGCGTGAAGCAGCTGCCACCGGCACCGGAGAGAAGCCGCATCAGCGATGGAGATCAGATCCCGCAAGAGCGATTCCCATCTCGCCGGGATCACCCATGCATCAGCCGCTCGCGACAATCCGAGGCTCTTCCGTCAACAGCGCCATGAATCAAACGTGTTTCTTTTTCCACCAGCCACAGAAGAACATTACATTGTAAAACCGCTTTTGAAGTGGTGGTCCAGGTGTTGCGGCGTTCAATCTTCCAGTTTTGGTGCCGTCTCGCAGGAAGCTGGGCACCAAGCAAAGAAGCACAACAACCTGCATGAGCGAGTTCACAGAACTGAAAGTGTTTCTCAACTGAAGTGCACCATCAAAACAATGGGGATGATATTTTGGTTGTTCAGTCACAAAGTTGCGTCAAAATGCAACATCTGGCGCAAGGATGAAAGTTTTCGAAACAAATCAAACCCAGAAACACGAAAAAAGGCGTTGCGATTCCAGATGATGCACAAACGCCGTACACCCACAGAAACAACGCCGTTCGTCCACAGAAACAACGCCGTTCGTTGAAGATCAAGGTGAACCGTTCCCACCAGTAGGCTCCACAAACAACTTTGGTCGTTTCTGAATTGGCGGTGCTTTGCCAATACATAACAGTGACACGTCCATTTCCTTTGAAGGTGACAAAGCGAAGCAGACAGAGACGAGCACAGCGATGGACGTACATCAACGCTGCAACACCTGCCTCGTGCGAAGTGCTCGCACTTCGTCACGACAGAATGGAAGTCGTCAAACGTCAAAAGTTGCGCACCTGCGTCAGATTCACGACGTCCGCTTTCCTAACAAGATTGCCTCGTCACTGCTTCAACTCAATTTGCAGCGGTCGTTCAGTTTTTTTCACAAGAACGCAATTCGGGAGTCTTTTCAATGACCTCAGGACACGTTGATGCTCCTCGTGCCACCTTCGTGATGGTTTGTTGACTCCGAGGTTTGGCGGATGTTTTGACGAAAAAATTTCCGAACGGGCCTCGGGGGGCTCCATGTCACTAACAGCGAGAGACAAATGTGTTGGCACAACTGAAGCTGGCGAAGTGACATCCTGGCATGAGAACCAAACGAACAAACCCTTTCATGTTTGCCTCCAAACAAACAAACCCACAAAGGTCTTCTTTATCAACGGGAAGAGGCTGCCAGAACGAATCCAGTTTCTTTTTCAGGAAAAAAGAAACGAGGTTCGATGCGTGTGGATCCATCTGTGACAGGGCAATCAAAAGTTTCAGTTTGGAAGCCGACACAAATTTTAAAGGTCAAATTTGGTATTGCACTTCACATTGTAATGAAAATGTCACAGTTTGCTCTCTGCTTCCTTCAAACTCTAATCTCGGAAATTCTGCAGAGTGAGAGGCACCACGAGCACTCTTTTTTATTCTCCTCTGTGCATGACGACCCATTTTAATTGCAACTCTTTTCGGAAATTGCTCGATTGTCACTCATCGACTTCGCAATTTTTATCCGACACAGGTTCGGTCCGATTACCTCACGGTGAGAACGGCTGAACATTGCAATTCGCAGCCTCAGCCACTCCTGACCAGTACCAGAGGGACTGCTTTTCACTTTCCTTCTGTCTCATCACTTTCCTTCTGTCTCATCTGAAGAATGCTGAACCTCACCTGTTTACAAATTGAAGAAATTCCATCAAGAATACAATCTTCATGGCTTTTCAATGCTTCTCCTTCGTGTGTTCGCACTCCGAGAGAAGCCCGGCATTAGCTCGTCGTGTAAATTGATTGGGGTCTAAAGCAGCCGGGTAATGGTGGTGAAGATGTTTCGAGTACAAAGACACCACGAGGAGGATTAGTTGGGCGAGGAATTACTATTGAGCGCCAGTTCGCAGTGTGTGGCATGTCGCTGATTAGCTCTCTCCTCCTCCCCGAGCCCAATGAGCTGCGCTGGAAAAGGCACAAATCAAAGTGGCGTCAAACCAAGTTGCGAGAGAGAGAGAGAGAGAGAGAGAGAGAGAGAGAGAGAGACGACAATTCTCCACCAGATAAGGGACCCTGGATGGAAGGTCATAAACAATCAGGTGCTCAAGAATCACGCGAGTATTCAAATCAACTTCAGCCATCCTCTGCCAAGATGCATCAACTGCGAAAGAGTACAAGCACATCAGCCCAAGCCAATGCACGCCGAATATCACCAAGGCTTTCTCTAAATCGAAGAGACACTACTTCCTCGATGGCTCCACACCACAAAATGCGTTCGAACCCAGGTGTTCTCGTCCACAGTCAAAGAGCAAAATCTCCTTGTTCTGGATTCCATGACATGCAAGCATTCATCGCCGCAGGCTTCGTGACTGTTGAGGATTCTTGCTGAAACTGTCACTCAAGGCTGCTTGAAACACGAAGCTCAAGTTCTGAACAGAGAACGGAAGTGTCGTGTTGCTGGACTTGAAACCCTTCCAAAGCGATCCTGTTCTCTACGGATACAGTGAATACAACCTCTTCTGTCTCCAGCTTCTGTCTCCGCCCCTGTTCCCCTTCCATTCGTTCACCTTGAAGGTTCGTCGGCTGAGTTAGCAACACACACACACACACACACACACACACACACACACACATCGGGCAAAGAGACGAAGCCATCGGCGTTCGTCGATAGCCTTGCTCTGAAACAGTGGTTCTCCATATTTGATGGTCTGACAGAAAAGCGAAAGTGCACATCAAAATTCAAGCAACAAAAGTTCTCTGTCATCACGAGCCAAACGATGAGAAGATTTCACAGAAGTGCTAATCAACCCGGATTGACACCAAGCGACTTTTGAACAAATGGTCAGTCAGCACTTGTCCAGTCCAAGTTGCTCCCAGAAACTTTGACAGAAACTGTTCAGAATGAATCAACCCCAGCGCGTACACACCGTCTGCGGCGCTGCGACACGGCACTGGGAAGGAGAACTGCCTACAAATGTCTCACGGACACCACGTCCAATGTCCATTCTATTGGAGCCAATCACGGATAAGTACAAACCGGGGGAGCAGGCATTGTTTGGATATCATCAGGAGATGGAAATAAGCTGTATTTGAATGGATATTGATCAGATCAACACAGAAGATCAATAAAAAAAATTTTTCAATGTCCATTCAAGGCTCCCATTTGGTTTCTGTTGCTAAAAAAAGCCAGAAATCAATGGGGGTTTGACAGCTTCAGGGAGCATTCCTTACTACAACATGAATCTG
>JAAUXT010041799.1_pt1 | contig 15337 bp, 14 predicted proteins | sample 7278171 | NCBI WGS metagenome assembly JAAUXT01 (sample SAMN14350112, study PRJNA611818) | marine sediment metagenome | isolation source: surface marine sediment (1.8m) | place: French Polynesia: Moorea | collected 2018-08 | reverse complement strand
CTGACATACTTTTGGAAGAGGCTGCCTATAGGTGATTTGATTTTGCTCACTCCGATTTCGCTCGCTTTTTCCAAAAGCTCACAAATCGGACCAAGCTCCTCAAATCACCTGAAAACAATTCACTGTGAGTGACACTATGTCTCCCTGCAGTGAAACATTTCCCTTCTTTTCGCTGCAGGGGACGGCAATTATGGGCAATGATGCAGCCTACGATTGAATTGCAGTCCGCTCCAGGGGCCCGCGCGTAGACCGACGACATGTCCATACCACGCAGACCCGACTACTGTGAGTACTCTCTGGTGGACCTGGTGCATAAACTCGTGTCTGAATGTGCGAATCACAGGAGTAAATTTGTTTTAAGTGCTCGAGAGGGTGTCACTCACCTCTCCCACCATCACACATACACACATACACACACACACACACACACACACACACACACACACACACACACACACACACACACCTTTCAGGTCGTGGCAAGTGTTGACGGACCTGACGTCAAACTGAAGTGACCACACAAGAACCAAACAAAAGACCAACACAAAGACGGTGTCAAAAACACGCCACACCAGAATCTGGAAGAAATGAGAATGTGTCAACCGAAAGGAGTGCAGCCTTTCACGTCAAACAATTGTTCTTTTTGGGTTCACGCCTCAAGAAGAGCCACATAAAAATGTGCGTTGTGTGCAGAAACATGTGTTCCACGCTCATTGATGCTCGCAAGAAACAACAGCAATTGCCTACAGAAGCACCAGAAGGAAACTTGAGCTTCCTTCACTTGATCTCTTCATTTGAGGCTTCAGACCCACAAGGTTTTAGGTTTCAGGTTTCCTCATCAAAAAATGCGCGTGGTTATTCTTCTCAATCCTTGTCACCACAGCTGAGTTCTGTGCCCGTCAACAACACAAAATCCTGTTGTTCAGGGCAAAGAAACAGCCATCTCCATCACTTCCTGTGACGGTCAAAAAGTAGCTTGTGGTCCAGGCCTTAACCTCAAACAACTGTTTTCAAAATTGCATTTCACAAGTTGGAAGTCTTCGGGCACCCCTTGGGGATCTTCACCACTCTCAATGGAACCCAAGCTCCGGTCCAAGCTCGAGTGTCGTACCTTCTGCGCAGACACAGCAGTGTCCAGTTGCAGTCTCCTTCCGCACATTTGCTGAAGCCCTGGATTCTTCGTTGAAGCTTTGTCCTTCATGTTCAATCGCCATTTTCTAAGGGCGAGGCCACCCAGGGCTGTGTGTCGTTGTAAGAAGCAAGTTGTTCAGCCTGTGGAAAAACCAGGCGCCCTTTGATCTTTTCTCCTGGGAACAAAGGAAACGCAGTTGTAACCTCAACGTTTTCGTCTGTGAAGTAAAGGCTGCGCGCATGCTGCAAGGACAGATCCAAGGGCCCTGACCACCCGAAGGCCAAAAATCCTGAAATTTTGTCCCAACTGCACCAAAATTGACATCAAACAACCTTGCAAGCTTGAACCCTTATGACACACTGTGAAAGGAAACAGAACTCCCAGGTGTGCAACCCCTGTCGCTCGTCAGCGTTGCAAGGGCTTCAGCGGACTTCATCAGGCAAATTGAGTTTTCATGTCCGTTTCCTGCACCTCCGTCAAAGGTGACGCGATGAGGCAACAGCCACTGCGAACTCTGTCCTTGGAGCGGATCCTGTATGAGAGCCCAATCTCTGGAACCTGGACCAAGAAATGGTCCTTTCTTTCTTTCTTTCTTTCTTTCTTTCTGAGAAATAGTCATTTCTCTCTCTCTGTCTCTGTCTCTCTCTCTCTTCCACTCTGTCTGTCTGTCTGTCTGTCTGTCTGTCTGTCTATCTGTCTGTCTTGCAAAGGATCACGCTCGTGCAACGCTTCCCTGCAGCAGCTCTTTACGCCGTCCGCTCAACAAAATCTTTTATCTTCTGCAGTTGCGACCTCCAAGCTTTGCACTGCTTGGTGGACGGGTGAATTTGATGCATTGAGACAGATGCACGTTCGCCATGGCAGATTCAACCTCCAGCTCCGCAGCTGCTGTCGACTCGCGCGACGAGTAATTAGTTTCATAAATCGAGTCGCGACCCCCGGGGGAGTCTTCAAAGCCGCTCATCGAAACTCATTGTCGCCGAGAGCTTTTTGTGGTAATGGTTTGCAGAAGACTTACATGTTCCCGGGTGCCTCTAAGAGATTGCTTGTGACCAGGTGTTGCCGCGGAGAAGCTACAGCTGCTGTCATTTTCAATCAACTCGTGCAGAAAGAACAGGAAACCAAGTCACAGGAGGCTTGATTTCTGTGTCTCTTTCCTTTCTCGTAAAGAAAGCAGCAGACGCCATTGGCAGAATGCAGCCACCCCGAAAAGTAAACCACAATAGTGAAACGTTTCGTTCCAGTATCAACACGAAAAGAGATCGGCCAACACCAACACTATCTCTCGAATTCCACGCATGTTGTTGTCAGAAAAAAATGACAATTGACGTTTCCCTGAAGGTTTCCTTTTATTCAGCGAGATTGATTCAAAATGAAATTTGCAGCTGCCGCGGTGAGATTTACACCACCCAGCCTTGAATTTAAATGAGAACTTTGCAGGTGGAATTCAGTGCAAGAGATGTTTTTCTTGAAAATTTTCAGGCAAGCAAGAGAATTTTTGCTGAAAAAAGAAACATTTTTTGCACAAAGTTCCACTTGGAAACTTCTCATTTTCTTTCCTCTTCTGATTTTGTTTGCCCCTTCACGGGTTCAGCCTGGATTGTGTTGCCCGTGCATGCAACCAAGTCCTGAATCCGCTTCTGGGCGGCGAGTTGGTTGATGGATGTTCTGATGCAGGTAATCCCGCAGCAATTCACACTGGTCACACGTCCTGTGATTCCAGTTTGTGCAATATGAGCTGGAACACTGTCATCCCACTTTTGAAAACCTGAGGTTCGTTCATTGTCACAATGCCCTTGGGCACAAGTTGGTCGACAGCGAAGGGACAAGAGTTCTCAAAGAGCAAAGGCACACAGACTCTGACAAATCCAGACATGTTTCCAGAAGGTCACAATAGCGACGACGTTTGAGCCTTCCTCTCTTTGATTTTGCCTGCCCAACCGCAAGTGTTTCGCCTCTGCGGATGTGTGCTGTGGCCTTTTCACGGAGAAGTCCGCCTGGAGCCCAAGGAAACTGCACGAGTCTTATGTTCCACAGAGCAATCTGAATCTAAGGTCCCTTCAGCAAGTTCGGGTTTCAAAACTGTTGATTTCTCAAGCGTGCTAACCAGTAAGTTTCGCAACTGTTGTTCAGTGTTCTCTTTGTCTTTGTTGCAGCGTGGTTGTGGACCTCGGTCCCTGAGCCTCCAACCCAATTCAGACGACCCCAACAGACAAACTCGCCACTCGTACTGTATCCCATGGACCCGAAGTTAAATTTCTCCGTCCACAAGTTTTCCCCGTGTAATTTCGTCCAGGTTTCCTTTGTTTCTTCTTGGAATCTGCGCAGACATGGTGTGTGGTGCACGCCCACGCATTTCTCTGCACAGATGCACCAGGAATGTGTGTTGAAGTTCTCACGTGTTCTCGCCGTTGCTCTGCAGATCTGGACGACGACAGCGGGGACTACCTGCGCATCGTGGTCGAGATCCCGGGGCTCGTGACGCGCAGAACCAACTCCATCCGCTTCAAGGGCATCCGCCCCAAGCTGCGCCGCGCCGCGCGCAACGCCGACATCATCTTCGCCGCAGGTGCGTGCACGACCCTGGAGTAAGCGGTGGCACCAGGAGCGCGAGCTCATGTCTTACTGCATGCGCATGCAGGAGACCTGACTGTCAAGGTAGAGCTCGGTGTCCTGCGTGGATTTGGTCACTGCAGAGTTCAAGAATCGACACCCCTCCAGGCATCTGATCCGAGAAGGATGGCGTTCACCCTGTTTTGAGCCTCTGATGGTCAGGTAAGACTGGGCCTCCGAGGGTCGGACCTCGGCCGAGACCAAAGTGCACTCCTGCCTCGATGCAGTATCCAGTGGAGCAACCGCACGCTTGTCATTGATATCATTTCCATTCCTGAGTCTCTGCAGATTAAGTCTCGGGGAACATCGCCGCATCGCCGCATCGTCGCAAAGATCTACGAAAGGTTGTTGAACATGTTCAGACTTAAAACCTGGGCAGTCTGGGAATGTGAGGTTCGGTGGCATTCTGTGTTGCCCCAGCCAATTGCGCCACGGAGAGATCCTTGAGAACGACAAATTGAGGTTCCCAGTCCCACTCCTCAGTCTCATCGAGATGACTGCGCCGTGCTCAAGGCGGAGTCTCTCTCCCGCGAGTCTCGGGAATTCCCCTCGAGCTGGAAGTGCAGAAGAGAAACTTATCATTGGGCTTTAGGGCTGCATTCTTGCCATCAAGATTCTTTTCACAGTCTTTTGGACAGGGAAAATGTGACTGAGGAGTGCAGACATCGAAAGACAACAGGAAAATAGTTGCACTGATTGAATCGAGAGTTTGCCGAACAAAGTGACCACACGATGTTCCTGGGACAGTTTCTTCCAAGACAATGAATCAGAGCAGCGTCACAGGGAACAAGAAAGAGCCACAAGACTGAAACAATTGTGTCACGCAAACGACAGTGCCTCAAAGTAATTGCAACACACATCAGCGTGGGTGTGGCTGCCTTCAGTGACATGTCACAGTTTCGCATGGCAGGCACACGTCTCGTCGAATTGTCTTTTCTTTAGGTCTGAGCGTTTGACAGACTGGCAAGTTTTCGTTTTTGTGTCGGTGCCGCTGAGCTTACAAGAGCCCGCGTACGATCAGACAAGAACATCAAAAACCCTCCCTGGTGGTGCCCGCATGCAACAGGCTTTGGAAACCTGAAATTTTGAGCAGTGTTTGTTCGCAGGGTTGAAACTGCAATCCGACAATGCAAACGGAGACATTCAATCGTTGCGCGTTTGAGACATAGTGGAAATGTGTGGTTCGGATCAGATCAGGATGTGAGAGACAAGGCCTCAAGAATTTCATTCGAGCAGGCAAACCATGAAGCACCTGCTGTGTTGTGAGGTTTCTTGAGTCAGGTGCTCACGAAATCCGACGGTTTGTGGCTGTCTTGATAAACCCAAGACAACACCGCATTCAGACCAACTAATTACTTGCGCACAGAGAATAGAGTTGATGAAGTCGTGCTGCGGAGAATTGCAGTCATTAAAAATGAGGCCTTTCGAAGCTGCCAGATTCGCGTGTAGGTTGTTTCAACGGCCATGGGTGTCACAGAGAATCAATCTTCTATGTGAAGAACTGAAAATGTGGAGACAAATTCTTACATCGCCTGGCTTCTTTACTTGCCCACAACCTGCACCTTTGGACGCACACCTAAATGAGAGTCCGCCCGACTGTACCCTTGTCTAATGCTCCACCATGGACACACCCGTGGCCGAGATGCCCCCGGCCCGACCGCCCAACTGCCCGGCCCCACTGTTGACCTTCTGGGGCCGCCCCCGCCCTGGCACGACCCCGCTCAACCCGTCGCTTCGCTTCTTGGCTGTCCTTATTTCCGCTAGCCCACGCCCGTGCGAGACTCCCATGAAAAATGCATCGCACGATTCTTGCTTGTGTCAATGACCAACACACTGAACCGTTTTAGATACCTTGCTATCGTTTGCGCACAAGCAAAAAAACACCGCAGGTAGAACCTGCAGCTCAAAGTCGGTCGGCAGCTGCAGACAGCGGACTGCTTCGTGGAAAGGACTCGGGAAGATCGGGGGCCACTCACTCCCCCACCGTCCACTCTCCACCCCCGCACCTGAAGCAATTTTTCCGCCTCAGAGGGGTCTTTCAGGCGCAACAAATCTCATTTTCACGCTCGAATTTTGTCAAAGGAAAGATCGGGGCCTCCCCCTCCTCTACCAAACTCCGGGATCCACCTTTGCCACAGCTGCACGAAAGACATCCGAAAAAATGACCTCGTCAAGCCAGAGAGGATTAATTTCGAAAACTTTGTCTGGGAAACGTGCAGCAGCCGCTTCATTTCTGTGGATCTCTGTGCGGGAATGAACCAAAGAAGAATTAAGTGCCTTCAGGTTTTCACTCTCTTTGACACGGGTACATCAGCCTCTTGCAAATTGAAGAAAGCAACGGCAGCGGTTGTTTTTTTCTCTTGCACATGCACAGGCAACAGGCAAGCTTCTATAGACGTTACCTTGAGGCTAGAAGGCTTGAATGAACCGAAGAAGTATTCTCTGGAGCTCACCGATCTGCCAGCGCACGTCAAGCCTCCGCCAAAGAGTTTCTACGAGGTGAGAATCAATTGTCGTGCTCTGTGCGTGCTCTGTGTGTGTGTGTGTGTGTGTGTGTGTGTGTGTCTGTCTGTCTGTCTGTCTGTCTGTCTGTCTATCTGATTGTCTGTCTGTGTCTGTGTGTGGCGTGGTGGTCGTCGTCTATTTTTGATTTTTGAGGACTCTGCTTTTGTCAGCACGCGAAATGGAGTCACTTTCACAGGAAAGCTCTTGGCACAAAATCCGACACTCTGCTTTGTCCGACATTCGACACAGTTCTGTCGGATCGCTGTTGTCGAATTGTCAGGTTCAGTCCGACAGAAAGACACCTCAAGGTACATTTCTCTCTGCACATCGTGGGGAGGAACAAACACGACAACCCCAACCAGTTCCACCTCCCATGGAGTCTCCGCGGAGAACGAGTTTCAGCTTTCAGAGCCGCAGAGGCAGCGGCGGATGCCACGTCGGGTAACCCGAGTAAGGCTTCGGCAGCAACAGCGAAGCCCTTTCATCCAGATACATATTAACCCACTACGCTGCGGCCTATCAGGCTTCATTCCGCAATTTCCTTTCGTCTGCGCATCTAATGACCTGAATGTCGTTGGGAAGTCACGGCACGTTCGTTCGTCTTTCGGCACAGGTTTTTGTCGCCGAAATTGTGTCATGTTTTTCCTCCGCATTTGGTTTTCGCTCAAAATGGTGCTGAACGCCCTGTTTTGTTCTCCATGACACAAAAGATCACGCTTTGGTGTGTTCGGCACCACTGACTTCTGTCTTTCGCCTCTCTACCGTCACACCCTCTTGAGCACCAAGATGATGGAGAGACTGACATTCTGCAGACAACGATTAAGTCTATCTGGGCCCAACCCTGTGATTTTGATTTCAGAGTGCAGTGCGCTTTCTGACACGATGAAACATTTTTTTGAGTCCAATGTTAGGTCTCCTTTGTTCCACAACTGACACTCATGTTTGAGAGGCTTTTTGACCCAAGGGGAGGCAAATAGTATCAGGGCCAGGGTGCACGTGTCAGACCTGGTGCTGCAGCATCAAACTTCTGGGTCCTGTATGCACCTTGACCTGGATTCTCACGGATTCCAAAAGAGCGGCATGGGCCTTGCCTGTCCCTGCACAATTCCAAAAGAAATCTGAACCAAAGGACCCAAACTCCACCTGAAAAAATTTGAAAACAGTCGTCTCTGGAGGTTAGGAGGGCTCGGAGCCCAAAGTTTTTCTCCTCAGTTCGCTTCTGATTCTGACCGTGTCGCTTTCTTGTCAATTGCAGATTCGTGAGTCCTCAATCATGCTCTACCTGCACAAGATGGGCAAGTAGAGAAAGGAATCCATGCAGCTGCAGCATGGGACACCACACACGTGTGACAATATTCTTGGGAGAGCAAACGGAACAAAGATTCGTACGGGTGAAAAGTTTTCCTGTCGAAAAGAAAACAACAGTGTGGAATGTTTTTTTTCCTTTGCTCCAAATCTTGCCGCATTGAGAACGCGAACATATTTCGAGGGTGACAAAAAGGCCACTTCGGTTGTTCTACTCTCGTATATACAGCTATGACCGGACGCCTTGCCTGTCTGAAACACTTTGAACCCAGGAATCACCTTCTCCCGACGTGAGTGACACTGCCACTGTACTCGTAGCTGGAAACTTGGTGCTGAAGTCTCGCGAAACGAAAATACAACATGGATTTGTGTCCCCATCCTTCAGTTTTGTTGCAGTGTAGATTTGTGTGGAGGCAGCCTGCTCCGAACAATCCAGTGTTTGTCCCTGCATAACCATCATCCGCAGTGCACCCCGATTTTGTACCACCAAATTTTCTCCTTTTCTGGGAAGTGTTCCGAACTTGGGCAGCCACCTGATCAGATGAAATGAGACGTCAACCCCGAGCCACGAATCATTCAAATCATGCCAACGTTTGATCCAGGAAGCGTGCAAGCCAAGCCTGCCGAAGTGGGTACATGTGTCTCGAAAGCTTGCGCAAAAACGTTTTTGTGGCTTCCACCCCCAACTCGGAGGCGATTTCAGCTGAAAATTCTTCCCGCAGCTCAGCCACAGAAATAATTCATCTGCCATCTCTGTTTTGTTCTTTTTTCAAAATTTTCACAAGCAAACTTGACTTTTCAAAGTCCACACTGCCCCCCAAAAACAACACGACAAAAGGCCAAGCGAAGACCGACTTGCAAGGAAAGCAAAACAAGTCTGTTATGCCCCACCCAGCAGTTGATGCTTTCGAGCGTTGTCTCTTGCTCGAAAGTGCAAGTGCCTTTTTGATTTTCGTGTGCACTTTTTGATGTTTGTTGCAGAGTTTTTCTGTGGTACATGTGGAGGTATTTGTTGTGGGAACAAAACACTCGTTGAAAGGGTCCAGTGAATTGTGAGTCTCGACATCGTGGACATGGCAGCGCGAACAGGAAGTTGCCTGCATGTTGTTTGGACTCATGAATGTTGTCCCTGGCTGGTTTTAAAAACGATCTGTATTGTGAATTTTGTACTCAGACACACATGGAGTACTTTTCTGAAATAAACAGATTAATTTTCCATGATTTCGTGTGTCCTCTTGCGGCAGCAAGTCACCATTTTGAGTCTTCAGCTGGATCATCAACCTGACAAATTTGATAAAAGCGGACCATTTCGTCTGCATTCTTGAAATTCGACGCAAACGGGTCACTGATGGAAACATGCACATTCCAATGAAATGAAACACTCGGTGGAGATCACAAGTTCTTGCAAATCGTGACCAAGTAAAAACAACAGCTTCACGACAAAATGGAGATATGTAATTGGGGCTTTGTGCGACCGTGGGTTCCGCAGGCTCCAATTACTGCTGCAGCGACGGCATCAAGTCGTTGTCAGCCGCGGCTTGATTAGTTCCTGGCCGCGCGGAATGTGTGGGCGCACAAGAAAACTTTTGCTGGAGGAAGGAGCAAGAGAAGAACCGCAGGTCTTCCTGTTGCAGCTTTACAGATGGGTTGGGAAGCCAGACAGATGTACACTGCTTTGGACGGAGTCTGAGACCTACGGCCTCGACGTGTGTGTCGAGACAGGACAGCTCGTCGTCAAGAAAGTCGCCTGAAAAAGGTCCACGCAATTTCCTTTGATTCAAAAATGACCTTGGGCAGAGTCCGGTCAATGATGGAGGGGCCAGCTTTGAAATTGTAAGCACGTGCAAAGGGTGGATTTTACATTTTCTGCTCGTGCAGATCTTTTCAACTGAAAAGGTTATTCCTTTCTTCCTTGTTTGTCACGCAACAGATTGACGTGTTCTCTTTTCTCACAGGTTAACACGAAAAACTTTGGGCCGAAAGCAAGCCAATTCGATCACCGGAAAAGCGAACGAAGCTGCGAGCTATGATGGCGGGAAAACATTTTCCGTGGTTTTATTTTGGAGCGCTCCCTCAGCAGTCAATAAAAATGCCAAAACTTTGTTTCCGATAACACGATATTTCAATACTGGTACAATTTTCGGTTTCTATCTGGAACCTGTTTGTGCCCAAAACCGTATAATTGTTCATTACGACAACATTAAGACTACTGTCACAGAACCAAGGGCAGACAGACAAAGTTTTTGAATCGTTTGCACGGGTTAAGTTGAGGGAGCATACAGTTTTCTGCAGAAAAATCGATAAATATTTTTTGGTTTTGTGCAGCAGAGGTTTCTACTGAAAAAGAACTGTTTTCAGAGATCTGATGACGATGTGAACATATTCTTGAATTGTTAGTGCGTTGCAGTTCGTACCCTTTTCCTTCAATTTGACATCACGAGCTGCGAAAAGGTGAGAAGCATCGGTTGCTGTCGTTGGGGTAAAATCCATTTTTCTTGATCTGAACTCTCACCCAACAACCCAAGCAATGCAGTTCTTAGGCGTGTGCAAATTCGTTGCTCAAGAGACCAATCTCATTTGGCAACTTTTCGTGCAATGTCATGTTCACCAGATGTGCCCTGATAGTTCTGACAACACCTTTCTGGGAATCTTCACGGTCTGAACCAATTTAGTCTGCGTTCCTGACAACAGATCTTGATCTGCAGCTGCTGTTGTGCAGATCATCAGGATGGAGCTTCGTGTGATGCACATGTGGATACTCATCGCGGCTTGTGGTAAGACAAACAAATTTCGCAGACCAACTTCACGCTGTCAAGTAACTGAAGGTTGTGTGCAATGTTCCTGCTATACTTCGAATTCTGCACAGCTGTTCGTAGGTACGGCATTTGCGGCAGCACTGTTGGCAAAATTTTACAAATCAACGTTGACCTGTTCCACTGACAACCAACTTTGGGACACAAACAATCAGATTGGGAATTTGCTCGTCTTGTGGTTTTGCTGCCTACCTGACTGCCATCCCATCAAACCTACGAAACTCTACCTTTCAGCTGCTGTTGTCCTGACCGAAAATATTTGCACAGAAGGGGAGAAACGCTGCGCTGAAGGGTGCGTGAGCTTGGAGCACAAGTGCAGTAAGTTGACTTTTCCATCAAAATGTCGACACACGTGCACAGATTTTGTAAAACAAAACAAGGGAGGGTGTGCTTCATCGACAAACAATTCCACCTTTTTGTTGCAGAGCGAGAACTTTGTCCATACCCACTGATTGAATGCAAAGACAGGAGAAAATGCTACGATAAGGAACAACGTTGCGACAAAATTTTTGACTGCCTGGACAAATCGGACGAACAGGCGTGTGGTGAGCACGAAATAGAATCTAATTGAACTTTTTCATTCACAAGCGCACCAAACAAAGTTTGCACAAATGTCGCACACATTTGTTCACGCCCCTTATTGTCCTGACATCACACATAAAGCACAACCCCCGTCTTGGAACGTGCGCAGGAGATTCAAAATTGCAGTGTCCCACACCCAGAGTCAAACGCGTTTCTCGGATCGCTCAATCACGTGCTTTCTGTGTGCAGGTCGCACGACGCCGAGCCCCTACTACTTCAACGCAAACCAGACACAGGACACAGGCCCGGAGCGGAGACGCTTCCTGCTCTACCGATGGCCGGGCGTCATGCTGCTCGTCGTTGTTTTCGTCATCGTCACCGTCATCGTCGTCGCTTTCTGCGTCTACTGGGCGCTCAAGTGCCGCTTGCTACACGACCAGATCGCTTACGATGGTACGAAAATCGGCCTGAAAACTGTCGCAAATGTTGGCGCTTTGCCCTTGATGGTACAGAAATTGGCTGATCAACCACCAAAAGTCTGTAATATGCTGGAGAAGAACCAGATCCAACCCAGAAAACTGACATTTACAGAGAAGCACAAGTTCATGGAGGAGCACGGCGAGATGCCGAGCGCGGGTCCGGTCATCACGGGCGTCCGGCCCCCGCAGGACGGCTGGAAGTACGTCACCAAGTCGCCCTACATGCTGACGGACGAGATGGCAGCGTCTCCGGGAGAGAAGGAACCCCACAGGGTACGTACGTGGGGGCTGCTCGTCAGCCGGGCACGCGTTCGTAGACACTGGAAGTTGCTTGGCAAAAGGCATCAAAACTCACCAGAGCGAGGGTACTGAGCTTTGGAAAGCACAAGTGGTGACAAAAACTTTCATTTGGTGGTGGACAACAAGAGGTGGGCAAACAAAATGTGCTGCTTTGGTATTTGGTTAAAATTGATGTGAACACCCACACAAGCAGCACGTACGTGTTCCTGATATGCACAGATTTGTTTGGACTTTTCAGGGGCGAACGAGCATCAAAGATGATGGCGGGTTGATGCCGGAGACGATCACGGAGGCGGAGGAGGAGCAGGCGTCGCCGGGGACCCCGCCGCGCACGCCGCCGCCTTCCGCCGCCACGTCCCCCTCTCCGCCCGTCGGGCCCTCTCCCTTCGGCTCCCGCGCAACCTCGCCGGAGGCCGGCTCTCCGGACCTTCCAGGGTCCTGGGCCGGGGAGGGGAAGTTCACCCTGCCGCTGGACCTCCAGCAATCTCCTCAGGAGGGCAACCCCTTCGCTGGATCACCTCAGGCTGGGTCGCCGGGCTCGCCTCCAAGATACGAAGACGCCGTTATGTTCGGCGGAAACATCGTCCGGGCTGACTCTCCGGGTGAGGAGGAGGTCTGAAGAGAGATCGGCGCCCACTCCACACTTAGTAGTGCCGCACGAAAATAAAACTCTCGCCACGTCAGTTGAGAAAATTCTCTGCCAGAGAAAAGACGCCACGCAAGCTCTCTGGTTGCAAACTAATGCGCCACCAAACCTCTTCATTCATTGTGAGGCTTGTGACGTTGTTGACGCGTGTCAATGCGCATTGTCAGCAACGCGAACTTTTCCAAGTCCAAAGAGCTCGGCTTCGGACCACGGTGAATGTGTGAAGCAGTGCTTGGTGGCGACACACCTCGAAGCTCGATCAGTCTCAAAGTCCACGCAAGCGCAAACTGCCGAGCTGGTTGCCCTCGGTCATGTGAACATGAACTTTTCCCTTTCACAATGAGCACTGCCTCTGCGAAAAAATAAGTCAGTGTGTTCGAACGTCAAATGCTCAAAACACCAGGACCATACTCCTCCATGACAGCATCATGAAATGCAAAAATTTGTTGCACGAGCATCTTGTACATACTCGTGAGGTTGACTCCCAAGGTTTATTGCTTGTTTACATTTTACATGTGTTGTGTGTTCTCGTGAAAATAACTTTTTCTCTAGTCATTCGGTAGCTGATTATGCGTGACTGCGGTCACAGTATCGAAGCTGGTGGAGCTTCTTGGATGCGTTTGTCACACGCACGTACGCCTGCAGAAAGCCCACGTGTTTGTTGTGACGTGCAGAAATGGCGACAGGCCCCAACACAAACGTTTTGACCAAAAAGATATTTGTTCGTCAGTTGTTGGGATCCTTTCACTAACGTTCTGGCTGTTCTTCCTGAAAATGTATCATCATGAAAGTCATCTTTGTGCAACTGTACCGTCTCGATAGATCTACGTCAGACTTTTCCTGTTGAGCCGCGCGTGTGAGTGATACTTCTCACACTCTAGCGGGTGTGCGATCCCTGTCTTAGCGTTCGTGCAGACCAGCTTGGTGGTTGTTCTGTTGTTGAGCAAGACACATGCGTGAAGCAAAATCCTTCCGGTTTCCCGTCTTGTCCAGACTGGTCTAGTCGCTTCTTTTTCACAATGTCCAAGTCACTTCTACATGACAATTTCTCTGACACAGCCTTTGCAAACTGATAACAAGCGATTCGGGATGTTTTCTCACATGTTGCGTTCATTCACAAGAATGTCTCACATACTTCGCATCTCTTTTGGATTGTGTTTCTGATTGCAAAGGTGAAGGCCGAATCTTCTAGTCGTTGTTGTGAGTCGTTGGTTTTCACAGTGTCACTTCCAGTTTTCAATTTATCCGAACATAACCGTTGTTGACTGTGAATTCGCCCTTTTGTTCGAGTCATTTTCAATCTACATACAGGTCCATTTCGGATAATTCGACATGCCCTTTTTGCCAATGAAAAAGTTGAATTATGACACCTGTTAACACACACACAAGTCCAAACCTGTTCTGAAAAAAAGTCGAACGATGTAAAAGTCGAATTACGGACATTCGAATTGTCCGAAATGGACCTGTACTTCGGCCAAAGGCACATCGTCCTGAAGTCACGCTCTTGATTCTTCAACAAGGAGACTGCCATTTTTCGCCATTTTCGTGCGCGAACACCTCAGGCAATCCTCTCCAGAAACCGCTTTCGCATTGCAACGCACAAGAACAGTGTAATGATTTTCAACGCCGTCTGACAAGTGTCCGCGGCAGCGCAAATGGGCGTCAGTGCGCACGCCCGAGTTCGTTGAGCGCCTTTCCGCTCGTCTCCACGGGCATCAAGATGGAGGCGACGCTCCCGATGACGCCGGACGCGACGTACACTCCCACCGCACCCACCACGGACCTCTTGACCAAAACCTGAGGAAAATAACACCAACGTCCACTTCTTTCGAAGCGAGGCTCGTAGCAGAGAGACGGACTTGATCATGAGGCACGAAGCCCAGTGAGAGTCCAATGCCCAGACCAAGACAGCCACAGTCTGCTTCAAATCTAGGTCCGCAAGACTTGACTCACGGCGAAGCTGATCTCACCTGAGACACGAGCGGTGACAACGCAGCAGCGATCTTGCCGACAGAGGCGCCGACGCCGATGCTCATAGAGCGCACCTGAGTCGGGTAGATTTCGGGCGTGTAAACGAACAGCAGCTGGTAGATGGCGACTCCAGCGGACCGAACCAGGAAGAGCAGCATCACCATCTGACTCCTGCGGGGACAAACACGTCACGTCTCGCGGCATTGGTTCTGCAGGTTCTCAAGACTACCTCAGAGGAGGGACCTTTTCCTCTCCTGGCAGTCCACGAAGCTTTGAACAGGCCCAAAACTGCTCTGTGTGTGTGTGTGTGTGTGTGTGTATGTATGTATGTATGTATGTATGTATGTATGTATGTACGAGGGAATCTCTGAAACTAAGTTTCTTTTTGCGATGGCGAGGACATGCTGTGACCAAAGTTGACCAAACTTGATCACATTGAAGTGACCTTACCGGGGATCGTCTCCACCATGCAGACTGCTCAATTACTCATTGCCCTTCGATCTTTCTGGGGTTTGATCGAGGTCAACACAGTTGTTCGTGACGGTGACAGTCCTTTGGTGAGATGTGCAAGTTCTTGAAGGCGAGTTTCTTGATTTTACTGTTGGTTTTGACATTCTTTCCTGACTTTTTAATGGAGAAGCGCATGGAGCAGAGATCAGTCATCAAGTTGATGAAGAGTACCGGTGCCACGCCCACCCAATGCTGGAACAGAATGAGACCTGTCTTCGGAGCAGAGACGTTTTCTAAGACAGCAATCTGCAAATGGTTCAAGGAGTTTGATGAAGGCAGGGTCTCTGTGAAAGATGCAGCTCGTTCAGGCCAACCCAGAACAGCTCAGACAGCTGCAAACATTGAAAGAGTGCGACAGACTGTCGACACTGAGCGCCGAGCTTCCATCCAAGAAATCTCCAAGCATCTGAACATGAGTGAGACAAGTGTGCTGTTGTATATATGAGTGAAGCCCCAGTAGTGATGTTGTAGTATAGTTTATTGTTGAGTATGAGTTGGAGCTCAGTGGTTTAGGCTACCTTCCTCTATGGTGTCTCAAGCT
>JAAUXT010061855.1_pt1 | contig 15341 bp, 19 predicted proteins | sample 7278171 | NCBI WGS metagenome assembly JAAUXT01 (sample SAMN14350112, study PRJNA611818) | marine sediment metagenome | isolation source: surface marine sediment (1.8m) | place: French Polynesia: Moorea | collected 2018-08 | reverse complement strand
CTCTCTCTCTCTCTCTCTCTCTCTCTCTCTCTCTCTTCTCTCTCTCTGTGTGTGTGTGTGTGTGTGTGTGTGTGTGTGGCTGTACTCCTGGGAGTGTGCGTCTTGGAAACTGATGCTCTCACCAGAAAACGCACGTCAACAAAGACGCGTCATACAACAACAGAGATGGTGGAAATCTGTTGCGTGCTGAGGCTTTCAGATAATCAGGAGGGGATTTGTCACTGAGAATGAAAGTGACAATGTCTCCCTGGTTACATACAGTGTTGCCAAGGTGACGCGTGTGGGAAAGAAACAAGCAACAACATTGGTTTTCGCTGCACCATGAAGCACTTTCGCACGAACGTTGTTGCACTGAATCTATTGTGAAACTTTTGAAACTGTACCCAGTTTCGCAACTGATTTGTTTCCCTTTCTTTGGGCAATTAAATGCACCTCAAAAACACAAAAGGAAAAGAGAAAAAAATATTCCCATGACATTATTTCAAAAGATACAGTTTTGAACGCCGAAGTCTTGATGTGTTCCCGGGACGGCAATTGAACCAGTTTCCCAGGGAACACGTGGCTTAACACGTGACCTCTTACCTCTCTGCACCGGGACATGAAAGGGATGCAGGCTGCAGACTGAACGGCTTGTTGGGCTCAAGATAATGAAGTTCTGGTGCTATTGTTTTCTCACTGATGTCTTGGAAATGGAAGCCAGTTCAAAGGGAGGGATGCAGAGGCAGATTCAGAATTGGTCAGGGGCAACCCGCAAGGAGATGCGTCTTCACACACGTGGTGGGTTTTGAATTTGAACAAGACTGACACATTTTACGTGCAAAATGCAGAACAAAAATGGCACCTGCGTGTGTGGTTGATGGAAAGGGAAGAAAAGACACTGAATTTTGTGGCCGAGACTTCTGTCATGTATACGTCGTGGGGACTAACTGGGTTGTTGTCAGAAAAGTTTTGAGTTTGAACGAGGGGGGGGGGCAAGTTTTGCCCTGGATTTTGAGGGGGTTTGAACCCCTCCACGCGGGCGGCCCTCGGACTCCGCCCCCTGGGATGAAAGGAACAGCAGGGTTTTGATGTTCCCAGCGGGTGAGGCTCTCAAGAAATTTTTTACTCAATTGTCCTGCGGTCTTGAGAATATCAGGGTTGATGAACAAGAAGGCCCTGCAGTGATTGGCGACAAATTGCACTCGCCCCTGAGTCCTGAGTGGGTTGTGCACCGTATCAAGGTCTTTCTGAAAAGGGACATCCGGTCCTGACCCTGCACTCCATGCAGCACCCTTTGTCTCTCGTGACCTTACCCGTTGACGTGAAGACTGCACGTGTCGTCTTGTTCCGGTGTGGTTCACCCACCCTGCTGCAGGAACCAATTGACACAGTTGAGCTGAGTTGACGCAATGGAGTGAGCTGGAGCGTGGTGAAGGGTGCTCCCCCTGGTGCTCCCCCTGGTGGAGACGCTTCTGTCGGTCGCTCCACGTCTGCCGTCTGTTGCGTGCGAAGCGGGACTGGGGCGCGGGGTGCAGCCACACACACACACACACACACACACACACACTTTTACTCTGCCTGTCTGCATGTCTCTCTCCCTGCCTCTCTCTTTCCCTCTCTCTTCTCTCTCTCACTTGATGTTGACGTCGGGCCAGACAAGCGAACACTCACCCAGACTCACACAGACATGCACACACAACGTGTTTTCGCCACACACGCACAAACACGCACACGCACACACGTATTCGTGAGAAGATACGAAACAAAGGATAGCCCTCAAGCCCCAGGCTTGGTCTGTTGGAACTTCCGGATGTCGTGGCGCCCTGCAGCCAGAGGCCTTGATATGGCCTTGGTCAGCGGTCAATCAGAACTGCAGACATGTGGTTCCAATGCACAAATACGGACAAATACAAAGCGAACAAGGAATGGATCTATGAAATCATCTTTGGCCACAAACATTTGTATTCCAAGCCAAACCACACGCATTTGATGTTGTTCCATCAAAGTGACCACTGACCAGCCAAACTGACCAAAACAGAAGAAATTCACAACGCGTGTTGTGTGATTTATGCACCCATGCCTCATTGTAAGAAAATGCATGTGGCTGTAATGTGCGAGCCCGTCTGTGAAGCGATCGTGTTGTGTGTTTTGGTGGTGACAGTTTTCCGTGTGTAGTGGTCATTAATGGGTCATAATAGGTCAGTTCGCACCGGACGGCTCCGAGCCAAATGGCGTGTTCGTGAATAGCTGGACACCGCTGACCACAGCACTGACCAGCGCTGCTCAGACCCGTGTCTGGAGATAGACACGTGCTGACCACTGGGTGCGTCTCAACATTTGTCTTGGCGTTTGACGTCTTTTGACGTCCAGTGTAACGCGTCTCTGTACAGGTCAACGAGCGCTGCGTTGCCAGGGGCGACGCGACCCCTCTTTGACTTGCACAAATCCGCAACGCACCACACGTCCAGTGCAAAGTCGGCCCGAGAATATGAACCGAACTCTAGTTCATTCGTATTCTGGAAGCCTGTTTTGAAACCCCAATGCTGGAACCCAATTTGGAGCACCATTCTTCAACACTATTCTGAAACCCTAGTCTGGATTCGTATTCTGGCGCCGTGATCTGGTATTCTGCAACCCTGCCCCAGGTTGTGCGGGCGGCGGCATCTGGAAACCACCCTCCTCACTCCAGATGCTTCTGGCTCCGTACCCTATCTCTCCACCCCGCACCCCCCCCCACCCTATCTCCTCACCTCGCCAGCCGTCTCTGTGCTGTAATGTTGATATATTTCTGCGTTTATTTTATAAAAGCGAGGAACTGCCAGGCCTTTGTTATTGGATCAAGGTTTTTGCGTTGAGATGGTATAAATCTCGACGGAACATAGCAAAGCTGGATGTGTTGCGCAGTTCCAGTGGTTTCAGGCTTGTTGTACTGGGTTCTTGACGTGTTTCGTCCCGTATTACTCAATGGACCTTTGTGTTGACGTTTTTACCTGGTGCTGGAACGTTGTGCGTGGCGCATTCAGTGTGAAAAAGACCCAATAGCCACAAAAGTTGAAGTCTTCTCTTCACATGACGAAAGCTTCGAATTGGACTTTTGGACGGCAGTGAATTTGGTTTCGTTGTTCACACACAACTCACGACGAGAACAGATGGCAAAACCCTTCCTTCACAACTGTGTTTGAAATTGCCAAATTGGTGTCGGTTTCTGCACAATTTGGGTGGAGCTCACGAAGTCTTTTCCACCAAACAAGATCTTGCGGTTGAAGGAGTCATCTTGCTTTTCCTCACAAAGAGGCATCAATTTGGCTTGATTCACAAAACCAGTGACATGAAAATGGCAAAATTGCTCCCTGTGCTCATTGGCGCGCACGGGTATGACGAGTACTGGCTCGGGTTGACAGGTCTTGACGCCATGTCCAACACCTGTCGGATTCACAAACCTGTCAGTACGTCAGGGCCAGTCTCAGGACGTGTCAATCATTCACGTTCACGTTGGCTCACGCTGGACGCGTCACGCGTCACATCGTGGGGACAAGTCAATTGACGCTGCGTCAACTCGGTGACGTAGCGTCTGTTGACGTGAAGCTCGCTTCAAGCGCATCAAGGATGGTATCCAATGGGCGTTGTGTCAATGTTCTTTGCGACGCAGCGCCATTGACGTGAAGCGTCTTTCACGTTGGGCATTGACGGCGTTACTTTTCTCGACTGCAACTTCACTTTTGATGCCATCAGTAAAAAGTACTGATGGCATCATGAAAACAAACATTGAAACTCTCTATACAAAAATTTGATGTCGTCTTCACTTTTGCAGTTGATGCAGTTGATGTCATCAGCACTCTCAATGTGAAAACAAATCTGCTGTCAGTGTCAAAAAAGTTGCCATTGGCATCAAACAAAGTTGACGGTGGCACCAACGTGAAAACCCCTTGAGAACCATTTCACACTGCGTGCGTCGTGCGTGGCACCCCGGGACAAAAGTGATCGATTGGGTTGACTCGATGCCCGTGGTTTTGTCCCTCAGAGGGGCTGAATCCAGTGTGGATTGGGCCTCAGTACAGGTATGCAGTTCCACAATCGCGTCGCTGGCACACCAGTTCGTGTACGTATTCCCACTGAAATTGCCCCGTATGACCCATTGAAACTCGATTGCATATTTATCAGTTTTAATCTGTTCCATATGGAAATTGTCATGTTTCAATCAAATGCATTGAAAGCGTATGAGAGAAGGCTTTACATATTCAGACACGCTTGTGGAGGTCCATTGCTGTCCCGATGCCTGTTTCACACTGGACGCTCAAGGCCCTGTCTGTAACAATGGACAACCTACTGAAAGACGCAAGCCAGTTTGGATGTGCCACGTTGCGTCGCACAAAAGACACGCAACATGGTGGGGGATGGACTCGTTCTTGTTGTGTCAAGTGTGGCGTTCCAATTCCATTGCACCCACTGGATTCCCACATGATTCTTGGAGTGGTGTGCGCTTGCAATAGGCGCACTCGTGCAGGGACGCAGCGCAACGCAAGACGCACCGTGTGTGAAACACGCGTCACATCCCCATACCTCTTGTGGTGAATGACATCTTTGCGTGCGTCGCCCCCATCAGCGTGTGTTTCAAAGTGGCGTCGACCTCGTGGTATTGTGCTGCCATCACTCAACCCGTAAATAGAGGATAATCCAAACAGAATAGAGACCCGTTGAAGGTGCCGGGGAACGAGATAATGATGGTGGTGGCTGTGATGAGACTGAGACGGAGACTTGGGTTGGCACTGGGATTGGGCCTGGGGATGAGATTGAGACTGTGAGACTGTGACAGAGACAGAGACGTGTGACTGGAGCTGAGACAAATCCACACCACACACACACACACACACACACACACACACACACACACACACACACACACACAAGAACTGGGACTGGGGCTGGGACAAGTGGTGAGGCTGGGGGCTGAGACAGAGGCTGGGCCTGAAGCTGAGAGGGACACGAATAGGGGGCGTCTGTCACCGATCTGCCAAACGTTTGCGAGCGCCACCACATCACAACACACATCACAACAGATCTGTGCTGACCGCCTTGGCCTTTTGCAGTAGGATTGGTCACCTGTGTTTCGTGGTTGTGTCCAAGGATTTATCACGGTGTGCAACACGCTGTCAACATCTTGTCGCGCAGTCGGCGGTTGGAGCCAAAATGTGATTGACAGGTCATCACAAAGGAAGTGGTTTCCTTCGGTATCGTCATTATGGGTATCGTTTCCTCTGGCTGTGATAAGGGACCAACAGTTTAATAGCCACTGAGGCCCGGTGCTACAGGGGCGTCGGTTCGAAGACGCACCTCGCCCCGCAGGCCCTGCCGTGCGTGGAGGTCCGAAGGACCACAGGGCGGCACTGGTCTGTCAGAGCGCAACTTGCACATACTTGTACGTGCGTACATTTCTTACAAGTTGAATTTTGAAAGAAAAAGCAAGAAACTGGGAACGATCTGGGGTTCTTGCTCGAGTGATTTTGTTGTCAAACTTTCAGTTCAAAAAGGTATCTTGCTTGTGAAATTCGAGTGGATACTTTGAACACTGTTTGGATTTGCTTCTTTTCTTGTGACAATGTGAAGAAGACTCAAGACACTTTCTGTGTCACATACAGGACACTCGACTGACACGTCAAGAGACGTGTTCACAGCCTGTGAGTGTCCGTCAATCAGCCGATACCGGTCACCCACTGGTCAAGGTGAACCTGATAGCGCGATACTGCGGGAGTACTGCGGCCGCATACTTGATAAGAGTGCAGAATCCAGGTCGGGCTCAGGCCAGTTTCGCACTCAGGTGAGACGAGGTACAACAGCTACACAAACTGACGTCTGTTTTCACAGTGGGTGCGTCATTGGTGGTAGCCTGCAAAGAAAAGGCCAACTTTGTACTGGAGGCATCATCGCAGAGAAGCACAAAGTAACTGAAGACTCGTAAACGCACAAGGTTGCGGCCCTCACAACATGCGACAGTTGCTTGCTGGATGCCTGGAACCCAAAGCGCACTGTTGTGTGCTACACCTTTGCGTGACGCCTTCAGTGTGCACCACGCAAACCATTTTCAATTGGTTGTACTCGTACCTGAGTGAACTCGGGAGAGTGTTTCTGCTGTGATGGGGCACCTGTTGTGCGCAGTGCTTCCCCGCTGGGCCCCGCGGAACGGACACTCCGCCCCAGGGCCCCACCGGATCCAGGGGTTCTGGTGCTGCGGAATGCTGACAATTTCTCCCCTGCAGCACCTGTTGGAAGTCCATGCCCCAGCGCCCATTCACTTGAACTTCATTCCTGGACGAATGGGTGTCGCAAAGAGAGCACGAAGCGTTGCGTCTTGTGAAACTGCTGACACACACACGCACACACACACACACACACACACACACACACACACGTGTTTCATTTCTCTGATTGCCCCAGCATTTGCATTGAGATTTTTGGCTGAAGAATTGTAAAATTCTGCAGTGAGAGATTCTGGCCCAGTTCTTCTTCCCTGTCAGTCACTCTCGCATGGAATCTCGCGAGGAATTCCGAGAACGGACGCTAGATCCAGACTCCAGTGGAGACGTGGGGCTGGTGTTTGTCTTGTCGGGTTCTCGGTTGAGTGTTGAGAATCGTACTGCTGTCGAGGTGACACGTGAAGACGCCTTGAGCCTTTGTGAGGATTCGTGGTGATCAGGTCCTGGGTTGGTCTGAGATTGGGCCTGGGGGGGCAGGTACCGGACACAAGGGGATCCCGCCTCTCAATGGGGAAACACAATCCACTGACCAGAGAAAAAGACAAGTGGAGAGACAGTAGACAGCGTCAGTGAAAGAGAGAGAGAGAGAGAGAGAGAGAGAGAGAGAGAGAAAGAAAGAAAGAGAGGGAGAGAGAGGGGGAGAGAGAGGGAGGGAGAGAGAGGGGGAGAGAGGCAGAGAGAGAGAGAGAGAGAGAGAGAGAGGGGGGGGGAGAGATGGGGATGAGACAGGGAGGGGCAGAGGGAGATGGAGAGAGAGGGGGGGAGAGAGAGAGGGGAGAGACACAGAGCGACACAGAGACAGAGAGATGCACTGAGATGGGTGGGACGTGAAGGCATGTGGAGAGAAACAGACAGAAGTGAAGTGCAGACAGTGAGAGTGACAGAGAAAAATGGAATTGGAATGAAGACACCTGCCGTGTCCCCTTTTCCTCCCCCACCTCACCTCTCCATGCTGAGCTCCACACCTCCCGACACTTGACCCCCGACCTCAGCTGAAGTGGGCGCGACCGCACAAGAGAGGACCCGCCGGATGTTGCGGTGAGACCATCATAGTGGTTCAATCTCTGTGTACTTACCTGTGGTTTGTGAAAAGTACTTCAGATACTCACGTGCAGTACATGCGTGGCCAAAAATTTAGAGAAATTGTGAAAAATGTGGGTCATCAAAATGCAGAGAATTTTCTGGGACAGGATCCAAGGAAAAACTGCTGTGTTTTGAAATGCACAAATGTAGATTTTGCAACGTTGCCAGAATTTGGCGCATTTGATACAGGTTTGTAAACACCTGAGTAACGCGCGCAGGTATGCGGGGCACAGGTCGGAAACAATGTCGACCCCACAGGGGGCAGCCGTGACGGAATTCTCTGATGAGAGGTGTGTTGGGGCCAAAGATGAGGCATTTGGTTGAGAGAGAGCCAGCAAAGAGAGAGAGAGAGGGTGAGAGAAAGAGAGAGAGAGAGAGAGAGAGAGAGAGAGACAGACAGACAGACAGACAGACAGACAGACAGACAGAGTGGGTGAGAGAGAGAGAGGGAGTGAGTGTGTGTGTGTGTGTGCGAGAGAGAGAGAGAGAGAGAGAGAGAAGGGTGTGTGTGAGGGAGAGAGAGAGAGAGAGAGAGAGAGAGAGAGTGGGCGATACAGAAAGAGTGTGTGAGTGAGTGTGAGTTGAGTGTGTGTGCGTGTGTGTTTGCGCTGCACAATGTTGTTGACCCAATGTGATGCAGGGTCAGGGTGGGGTGCCAAGGCAGGACTTGGTTCTGTGGGATTCGCGGGCTCAGACTTGTGTTGCTGTCTGGTCCACCGACAGCACGGGTGAGACAGGTCCAGAGTCGCGTTCGCCAAACTTGTTGGACTCGTCAGGCCTGAACAAGTCTGGACTTGTCTCCTCCTCTCAAGGGGACAGGCTTTAGCGTGTCTGTTGCTACTTGTGCGTACTGATGACGACTTGCGCCTGAGATAGGACGGAGACTCAAGTTGAGACTTGTTGCCTGTGTTCGGCTGAAAAGGCAAGTTCAGACCTGCCCATCATGCATGTCGCTGCCTGTGTGAACACGCCAGAGTTGAAACCAGGTTTGATCTCGCCCTGCGTGTCAGTCAGCCTCGGGGCGTGGCGGGCTCGTGGTCAGTGTCTCTGCTCCTGTGAGTGTGGCAGGTGAGTGACTGAGTGTGTACTCGTAACTCTGTTGTCCTTCATCACTCCTCACTCATCTGTCCACATTTTTATTGCCGTTTAAGACGCATTAATAGTGGTCAGTGTCGCAACACGCACCACTGGTCAGTGTTTGAAACAGCCTGAACAGTTGTGAGTACTCAGGACTGTGAGTACTCTGTACCCAACCAAGTACTCACTGGTGAGTTTTGGCAGCAGTGATTGTTGTTGCCCTGTCTCTGACACCCCAATAGGGTGGCTCTGCTCCAACAGACAAGGAAATACACAGATTGGCGCCACAACCCCCAAGACACGTGTTTGAGTACTGAGTACACCTGTGAGTACTCACTCAGAGTGGGGAAGTTCCGGTCAAGCGGAAGCGGGAAATTCCAATGTTAATGGTTCAATTTAATTGAGAGGCGGAGGTGAAGGGGGTCTCCCTTTGTGGTCAAGACAAGATTGCAGTGTCAGGTCGCTCGTCATTTCATGGACTTGAAAGTCCTTGATCTCTGTGCTTGGTTCACCCAATGACGTTTTGATTCGTGATTAGCCATTTTCTCTGTGAAAATCAAACCCAACAATTCAAATGGATGGTGTGACAGAGTGGGCATCTTCTGTCAGTGAAGGGAAGTGACAGTCAACGGCGGGATTTGTGCCCAGTTTTCCCAGTTCCCGTGAGTTCAGCGCATCAAACTCTTCTGGATCGGCCGCGGTCAGTAGTGGTCATTCCTGTGGTCACGCAGTGGTCAGCGAACAGCTGGGAGTGGTCAGTACTGCGGTCAGTACCCCGCTGACCCCGGCGTGACCGGGCGCGTGGCACCGGAAACACGTGTGTTCTCACGAGTACTCGAAAAGTACTCCTTCAGTACTCATTGGTTGAAGAAGGGTGTCCTTGTTGCAACACAAAAGGGTCTGAAAACCTGACTTGCGTGACAAAGATTTGCTCATGAATGTGTTCTTGTGAGTGGGTCTGGTTGAGTAGATCTATTTTGCAGAAAACAAAACACTGACTCTTCTCTCAGCAAGACTGAAAGCAGTCCTGCAAAATCCCAAACTTGTTTTTTCCTGCAGTATGTCCCTCGTGAACAGACAGATTCGTGTCAAGTTGCATGAAGTTCGAAGTTGGCTTTGCTGGGTTCCGACTTCAACCAGAAGTGAATTCGCAAATCCAGATTTTCTGCCAGTAAGCTAGCGGCGGTTGCACCCAAACGCACATTTTCCTGCAGTTTTTTGACGCCGCGTACCTTTCCTGGTTTTCCCCAGCAACCCACTGCATCTCAAAATTCTTTTTGAGATTTTCAGTCAAATTCTTGAGATTCCTGAGCGTTTCCCCAAAGAGCAGCGCTCTGTGTTTCCCCTCCGCCCTCGCCCAGCTGGGAGTCTTCACGTTTCTCTCTCCACGCCTGACCTACAGCTGACCGGTGCCCGTGTGGTCAGACGGTCAAGCGGACGCCCAGTTCTCACTGCAGTCTACACTGGATGCGCCACAGGTCTGGGCTTGTGATTGGGTGCAACGTCAAGCCAGAGACACTGCGTCTGAATTCTGCAGGAAAGCAGCACCAAACACGTTCAGCAAGATCCTGGCGCGGTCAATGGTCAATGAACAGAACTCCATTTCTCTCTTCGCATTTATGAATGAAGCATCCAGTGAATCCAGGTTGAGCTCCAGTTTTCACCCTGCCATCTGGTGTGGTGCAGTGTGCATCCAGCCTGACAGAGCCCCAGTTCTCTATTCCCGCATCACTGATGAACCCCCCCCCGCCCAGTTTTCACACCCTGAGTGCGTGACGCGCGCAGTGTGAACGCGGCTGCAGAGTTTGATTGACGTCGCGTTCAATCAGCGCATCCATTAGTCACGGCGCGTGCGCACTCCGCCCGACGCAGCCGCAGCAGACGCAGCCAGGGGCGGAACGAGGGTCTGGGGTGTGACCCCAGGTGGGTGGAGGGCGATGTTAAAATGAGAAAACTTCCACGCACCTGCGGCGCGGAGAGAAAGGGGTGAATTGTGTGTGTGTGTGTGTGTGTGTGTGTGTGTGTGTGTGTGTGTGCGTGTGGGTGTGGGTGTGTGTGGGTGTGTTTGTATGTGTGAGTGCGTGTGCGTGCGTGCGTGAATCCGTGTGTGTGCGTGTGTGTGGAGAGGGGAGGGGCGTGGTCCTGGCCCCTGGATCTGCCCCAGACAGACTCCAGTGTTTTGACACTTGTGGAACCTGTGCAGCTTGTAGTTTGGGTTCGTTCTGAGGTTCGGTTTCCCGCAGCTGTCATGAACTATTGGCTTCTCAATCTTAGCATCACTCCGAATCTGGTTCGATCCCTCTCAAGTCTGACAGAATCCGTTTCATTGAAAGTGATATCAAGACTTGTCTGTCTTTGGGGTGCAGGGTGACCAGTACCCCTGTTCAATGTCTTTGCGCTGACCAACTGGAGTTATCTCCAACTTCCAACAAAAAGTTTTGGTTGGGGTTTCCGACTACCCGCCCTGTACCCACCCAGGGGTACTCCCGTCAGGGTCCTGATCTGGCTTTGAAAGATAAAGAAACTTCGAGGACGGAACCTTGTGTACCGCACAAAACACCTCTAAACTGGCCCCAGTCTGAGGTTCCCTGAACCCCTTTGAGATCCGGAGAGCAGGGGTGGACCGACCAACCCCTGGGTGATCTCAACTGCGGAATGTATCTGGCGATAAGTGAAATTTATGCGCATGAAGGCGCAAAATTGGAAGGTAAAATTTATTGTTTCAGAGGTCAAGGGGCTGCTGGCCCTTGCCCAGTGGATCCAAACTTGATCCGGCCTTCATTCTTCCCACCAGCGCTGGAGCCCTGGTTCAGATCCATGTATTTTCCCTCGTATTGCCCTGAGAGAAGAGGAATGTTCCCCCTGCAGCTGGTCACTGCTGCACACGGCGAAGGAATGCGCAATTTGCGTTGCGTTCTGCTGAGGCGTGTCTTCACTTATCCACGGGTTCGAAACTTCTCAGAGGAAAATTATTTTTCGGGTCATATTGGTGCTGAGAGTGTGAAATTAGCATTCAATGGGTTATTGGGGGAGAGGCTGTGTTTTGAAATGCGGGCTATTGAGTAGAATGTAGGAGAAACGTACGTGACCCGAGATGGTCCATTATCGCTCAGAAACATGTGTTTTCCACGTGTGGGACGTGCCCACGTGCTGCGAGGGGAATTCCTGCTAAATTGGACACGCTCGCTTGTTCGCTGCTCGATTTATGAGGTCACGCCCCAAGGTCACGTGAAGGTCGCGATTCGCAGTGGAACACGTGTCAAGGTCAAGTGAAAGGTCAGGCGGAGGTGACGCGGGAGAAACGGGAGACACTGAGAACGCGAAGATGAGAGTTGTATTGTTTGTGTACTTGCTGCGTGTTTCCCGTGTGGTGTTTGTGAAGCTGTTCGGACGGAACCGCCACAAGCGAACAATGCCCCTCAAAGCCACTGACGGCCAAAGTTTTCACCACGAATACTCTTGAAGTCCGAGTCGACAGGAACAGAAGTCCAACTGGTGTCTCACACACACACACACACACACACACACACACGCACACACACACACACACACACACACATACGCGCACACACAACTGAAATTCATTGAAAAAGGATTGGGGACATGATTCACGTGCACGCACAGAGCGCACACAGGCACGTCAGCATTATCACACTCACAGACACACACACACACACACACACACACACACACACACACACACACACACACACTGATCTGACGACCTGCTGTAGTTGACACATCACAAGGGACACCTACAACCACGTTCACCTCGAGCCCCACCTCCCCGCTCACTGCACCTCCGCACTCATTCGCTTCTGTGTCAAGCGTGAGGTATTGGTTCAGACTGAGGTCGACCAGGCCCGACGATCCAGAAGAAATCAGAGCAGCCGATCTGCGGAACTTATCAACGGAAGCGGCTGAACGTTACATGCGCCGGGGCCTCTCCAGACTCCCGAACTGAAAGACTCGTGCCATGTGCCGAGGCCGGATTCACGCTGGAGGCGTGTTGGCGTTACGGACCTGCAGCAGGCAACTGACGCTGCTTGAACCCCGCAGCCTATTGCCACACGTATTCACGACCTCGTGCTGAACGCTGGACATGGACGGGACGCGTGACGCATCCAGCGAAAAAGCGGCCTGAGCCTTTTTTGCAGACCCTCTGACGGATTCAGGAACGGGGTTGAGGTTTTGACTGGAGTCCAACCCTGGACAGATTCCAACTCTGAAAAAATGTGAAGGCAAAAAGGCAACACGGTTGGCGCCTGACTGGGAAAAATTGGGGGAGGGAGTGCGACAACATTTTTCAAGGGGGGGGGGGTAAACTGAGCGCCCCCTGGATCCGCTGCGGAGAGCCCCGAGCCTACGGCAGATGATCTCAGCACTCTGGAGGCACCTCCGACCTTTTCAACATTGTGGAGTTTTTTTCTGCTCTGACGTTCACATCTGGATCGCTCGAGCTGCTGTGGTGAGGCTTCTGGTTCAGTGAGGGCCTCGGAACCGCGGGGTGGGAGCAGATCTGCGTGTGAAGTCTTGTGGTCTGAACCTGAAGAATGGAGATCAGTGGATGTGGGTGAGCGTGATATGAACTGAAAGCGAAGAGCATTTGAACTTCCGTGGTTCGAGTGTAGGGCCTGTTCGATTTTGCGGCTCGGTGCGCTTTGAATGCACAGTTTCCAGTTGGATGTTCTGGGCGCGTGAGATTTGTGTATCAGGTCACCCTGTCCATTGACGTTGACAGGGTGCATAGCCTGTTGTGAGTCCAGGGCTTTTCTTCAATCAGGTATACACAACGTGTGGTGCGCCCATGGGAGGTGGTTCCGAGCGGCCTGCTCTCTCCTTCGAAAGGTTCACACAAAGCCAGATCTGACCTTTCCTCTCCTGAGAAAGGAAGCTCATTGCTGTTCCATGTCACACTCATATTCAATTTGCGTAGCAGGACGTGGTGGGTCATGTCTCAGGGTCCTCACTAGCGTTTTACACATTGAACCCCCAAAATACCACTTTCTTGCTGTTCTTTCTGCAGTGATGGCGCTGGTGCCCCTTGCGCACAGGACTTGGTGGTCCATGCCTCTCGCCCTACACCTGTGTTTCTCAAACGATGCTTGCGTTGACCCTTCCATCTCTTCTCCCTGTGGTAATGACCTGATCCTTGGCCCAGGACGTGATGGGTCATGTCTCTGGGTTCTCACCCTGAACTCCATGCTGACCCTCCCGTCTGTTCTTCCTGGCAGTCATGGTGCTGGTCTTCCACACTGGCTTTTGGTCACTGAACCTCATGTCAACCATTCCTTGTCTTCTCCCTGCAGTGATGATCCTGACCCTTGAGCGCAGCGCCCGAGACCCTTGTCTGTGGACTCACACACGTGTTTCACACCCCTTCTCTTCTCCCTGCAGTGATGGTCCTGGTGCCCCGGACTCAGGGCGCGGAGCAGATCGTCGGGATCATCGGGGAGTCGATCCGGATCCCGTGCGCCGGCGCCACTCCCGACGCCCTCGTGCTGTGGCAGGACCTCGTCTACAACCGGCAGGACGCGCCGCAGACCATCTTCGTCAGCACGGACAACCCAGACTTCCGGGTAAGTCACGTGTCAGGGTATGGCAGGGCAACCTCATGGTATCACAAGCCAAGACTTTCGGAAGGGTCAATTCTGCACGAGGAACAGCAAGTGATGACAATCCTGAGTTAGTGTGTCAGGTACAGGGTGGGGAAACCCTTCGCATTGGGTTCAGGGAATGCACAAGCCAGACTTTTGGGTGGCCGTCACCTGCCACGGCCAGGGTGGGCAACTCTATGATATGACAAGCCAGACTTTCGTGTCAGACCAGGGTCAGGAACACAGGCTTTCAGGTGTTGGGTATCAGGGTGGGCAAGAAACCCCAGCAACAGATTCAGGGTATGACAAGCCAGAGCTTTGAGTCACTGGCAGGGACGGAATGGGTGAACACGGGACAAGGCAACCCAGACTTTCAGGTATGATGGACGAGCGTCCCATTCAGGCTGTGAGTCCCCATTTCCCAGCTCTATCGACGAGTGACCCTGGTTCTGCAGCTATTGTTCCCTGCGTGGCACGTCCCACGGAAGGAGTCTGACCACAGCTAAAAGTCGCTATTTCCATCAGATCGACGAGTCGCACCCGCACAAGGAGAACTACATGGTGGATTCCAACGACTACGCCATGACCATCAAGAACCTGTCGATGGAGGACGGAGGGGAGTACATCTGTGGGATCGAGGGCGACGAGAACAAGCAGCACAGATACGACCTCATGGTCGTGGGTGAGTAGAGTGTGTGTGTATGTGTGTATGGGTGGGTGTGTGTGTGGGTGGGTGGGTGTGCGTGTGCGTGCGCGCGTGTGTGTGCAGGGGAAGTTGAGGAGGGGAGTACCGTAAAATCCCGCGTATAAGACCCCCTTTTGATGCTCAAAAATTGATGCCAAAAATAGGGGGTGGTCTTATACATGAGGATTTGACTTTAGTATCAAAGTGAAGTTTAAAAATTAGCAAGTTTTTTGAAGTATCAAAAGAGGGTAGGTTGAGTTAAATAAGCAGAAATATCAAGTTAAAATAGGAAAAATAATAAAACATTTGGCCAAAAAGTATATATTTAGAGCTTTTGGAATAAGAATTATTATTATTATTGAGAAAAAACATTTTGAGAAAGTTATTTTAAGAGTAATTGCCTAGGTTTTGATTCTGAAAACTTAAAATTTCTATGTGTGAATAATTTTCCTGAAAATCTAAAAAATAGGGCGACTAGAACAAACAGCACAGATACGACCTCATGGTTGTGGGTGAGTAGAGGGTGTGCGTGTATGTGTGTGTGTGAGAGAGAGAGAGAGAGAGAGAGAGAGAGAGAGAGAGAGAGAGAGAGAGAGAGAGAGTGAGTGAGTGTGAGTGTGGGAGTGGGTGTGTGTGTGTATGGAGAGGGGGTGGGCGGATGTGGGGGGG
>JAAUXT010124818.1_pt1 | contig 15343 bp, 12 predicted proteins | sample 7278171 | NCBI WGS metagenome assembly JAAUXT01 (sample SAMN14350112, study PRJNA611818) | marine sediment metagenome | isolation source: surface marine sediment (1.8m) | place: French Polynesia: Moorea | collected 2018-08 | reverse complement strand
TTTCGAGACCTTTGGTCGAGAAAGGAGTTGTGTGATTGAACAGGAACCTTTTTGTGGGGTGAGAACCCATTTCTACCACAATGCAAGCTCGTACGACATGTTTAGATATCGCAGAGTTGTAGAATTTGCTTTCACGGTCAGTTCATTCAAAAGTACAAGGTTTGATATTCTCTCAGATTTGTCGTTCACACGCATCTGGTATTTACACACACAGCGAAAAAAACACAAGTGGTCAGAGCCATGCAGAGCAAACAAAAAGTGAGTGGGACAGTGTGATCAGTCCCATATATTATGGTCGTGAAAGCAACCCGAAAGTCTTTCCAGAATTCGCCGAGCAACGTAATCAAGGAACAAAAAAAGTAAATCCTCATCAGGGCTCTCAAAGCAGGCGAAACGACTTTCTGTCGTTGAAAACGAGACACAAAAAGAAGCAAGCAAAGCATTCTTCAGCAGACTCAAACAGAAGCTGGAACAAAGAAAAAATCGCAAGTCCTCAGTCAACATTATTTTCTCTTCTCCAAGCCTTTGTCCTCTCGTATTTTCATTTCACACACAACAAGACAAGCGGGGGCAACGAAACTGCTCGGCGGTGCAGGTACAGATCTGATGTGAAACGCAAAGCAGATGGAACTCGCAGTTGAGAGGGACTCGGAGACCTGCATCTGATAATTGATTTGTCAATTACGACCTTCATTAACGTAAATTAATAGATTTTCACCAAGCCAGAAGGAGAATTCCCACGGGCAGTAACTTTGCTGAAGGACAGTCGCTCTTCATCAGAGAAACATCAAAATGTTTTCTTGCAGGATAAACAACAAACCAGAACGAAGCCAGCACCGGGCACGGTTCCTCCTGGCGCATTTCGCTCGACTGGAATCATTGCAAGAACAAATTCTTTCTGAGCAAAAGGTCGATTTTTTTCAGAAAAAGGGCACGTGAGTCGACTGTTCCTTTTCAGACGGTGTTCCCAAGTGCAGATGATCATTGCCTTTCCTTTTGTTGTTTGCAATCAAGAGATCCAACTGGTAATGCAACAGTGCAGCCAGGTCGAGAAATCCCTTTGCTGGGACGAACCAAACTCATCCCTTGGTCTTGTCCACTGTGAGTTGTGCATAATTTAACAGAAGTTATTGCATTGTTTGTGTTCACAGGTTCAAGTTTTCTTCTCAGCCAACTGCATGAACGCTCGCCGCGAATGTGACCTTCGGAGTGTTGCGTTTCCGTTGTGCAAAACTTACAAGTCATTTCAAAATATTGTTTGAGAAATGACCAAATTACGAGTGTGTCATACGAGCTCTCGTAATCAGGCATTTTATTGTTGCAAAGGAATTGACGCTTGAGTGTGTGCATGAAGCTTTTGGCTGGCAGCAAAGGAACCCAAGTTCTCTCAGGCTACAAAAAGAATTCCACTTCCTTCAGTCGGCGGAGTGTAATCGAAGAAAGAGCACGCAAAAGTTGGGGAGTGAGGCATTTCTTTGACAAGATACTATTTGAACCACTTGAGACATTATTAAATTCAGTTCGCAGAGTGCATTGTTCTGAGGACAAATATTTGCTCACGTTGGATGAGTATCTATTGTTCATCTGCCAAACTCCCCTCTCATCTCGGCAAAACAAAGCCTTTTGTTATCCACAAATCAAAAACCCAGAAAGTGCTCTGTTACTCAGGGATAGACTGTCGACTTCTTTCTTCCCAGCAAGTAATACTTGGGGCGGGGGGAGAACCCAGATCTCAAAATCAGAGTGCTTGATCGTATACGAAAGAGTGCAGATGAGCACTGGGGTTCACAGTTCAGTTTGGTATTGCACGGACATGCCATTCTTTGCCATGCACTGAAGATTCGTATTTTGTCCCAAACACATGCACGCTTTGTGGACACGGAACCTGAAACATTGCAGTCAGTGGGAAAATTACAAGGAAGCACATCAGTCCGTTGGTCAGATAAACATTGCTGGACGCTTCACAGCGCCAAATGCCATTTGTCGCAAGATTGCATGATGTCAGCAGTGAGAATATTGAAGGTTTGTGGAAATTTTCAGTGCATTGCAACCTGTCAGAAACAAACTTCCTCGCAAACAGAAAACAAAGATCGAATTTCGCTCGTGGTGTGAAGGTTCTTACCATCATCAGACCGTCAGAGTCATCCAAAGACCAAAGTCGTCAAAAGCCTTGTGGCTCTGACTGCACGTCGCGGAGCTGAGCACATTCTGCAGTGCACGGTAGAGTCATCATTGTGCTCTTCTGGTTGGAAAGCGACACCTGAACTGTGGAGTCGTAATTTGAACGCCGTCGAAGGTTTATCGCACAGGAATGTTTGGTTGGATCGGACCCATGTTTCTGGAAATGTCAGCGTGCTTTGTTATCTGAGCAGGCAAGGAAAAACAAGCTTTGTGGATGTATGTCGGGAGCTTGGCCAGAATCACTTACGCTACGAAGTCGAGCCAAAATTACAGACACACATGGGAGCTGTTCGGTTCGGGAAAACGTCCTGTGGACGCACGAACAGCGAGAGTCCATGCAGATCAACATAGAACCTCAGGAATGATGAGAGTTCACCCATACGTAAGCGCTGACAGGGACGGGAGACCAGGGAAGGTTTTCAGTGTTCTTGTGTCACTGATCAGAAGAGATGAATGAAACAACCACAAGGATTGAGACGCAAGACGGGTGTCGCTGCGAATTGTACTCGTGTTCCGGTTCCAACTCGTGCACTTGTCACAAGCAGGCGCACCAGTGGACCGAGGCGCAGGGCAAAAGACTTCCGTCCCTGCTGTTCTATTGACACCTTCCAGAGTCCTGGTTCATCCTGGTTCAACACGACCTGAACACACTGATTTGATTCTTTGCAACTCACGCGCAGGCCGAAACATGAGTTTGCGAGCAGAAAACGAACGAAAGCTCTGAAGCCATTAAAATGAAGTCCCCCCAGTCCCGTTGCATGTATCTGCCGTGTTGGTCTGTCTTGGGTCCTGTCTGTCACAAGTGATCTGCCGCCCAATTATTTATCAAGAGAACATTTGATTTGTTGTTATTCCAAACACTACATTCGTTTGGATAACATTTCTGAGCAGTTACTTATTTATCTGAAGACCACAACCATAAATCACAATAAAGACAAATCCCACAAGCACGAATGGAATAAAAATACATGCACAACAAGAGTGCATGCAAGACAACTTCGAGGCTCAAACTTTTTACGAGTGAAGCTGTGCAAAGAAACATCGCCACCAATCTCTCGAGTATTTCTGTCTTGAGGACAAAGTGTCATTGCAGCTGAAGAGCGGGATGAACGAGGATTAATGGAACTTGCTCTGATACTGCCGGCTTTTGCCTTCTTCCTGACTTGAATATCAAATTGCCCGATCGGCTGATTGTTGTTTTTTTCTTCTCTATGAACACACACACCAAGCCTACTTGCGCTCGAGTCGCACAACGCAGATCGACCTGCAGCGATGAGATCGAAACGCACTGCTCCTCACTATCCGGACTCTCCTCTCACAAACCTGAGCATTCCATTCGCCTGGAATCTACAGCCCCAACAAGTGAAGCCACGAAATGTTTCTTCTCATTTCACCTTTCGCGTTTTGACTCTGTGGTCAGGGAGAAACTAAAACTTGGAAACACAAACGTAAAATCCGTGTCGTCAAGTTACTCGGATGCATGGACGTGTGATGAAACATTTCCAGGAGGCATCTGTGGGGCCTTTTCTATTTATTGTCAGCACCCTGGACATGGCAATTCACGCACGGTGCCTCACATTCAGTGACTATTTGATTTACACCAAAGAAATTTTCTCACCACCAGTTTGCCTCATTCAGCTCAAATAAATCAATCCACTTGCTGATTCCTGTGTAACCTCTTGGTGACAAAATGCACAAACACAGGTCGCGGCAGCTTCGGCGAGTCTGGACTATTTATTTGTGTTCGACTGCGGGGAAATCAGCACCGTGTTCACCAATGGACTGGGGCAAGTGAAGAGGCAGCGATTGATTGCTTGGCGCAAACACAAGTGCTTGAAATGTGATTGAGAGATGTTTTTTATCCAGGAATTCCACGGCAGAAAGTGGTGAAAAAACAAGCTTGCTCCAGCACTTGTGCACAATGTGAAACAGCAATCGCTCTGGTTCGGGACACACAATTTCGTTTCTCAGACGATGTTCGCTGAAGCTGACCAGAAATGAACAAAGCCCCTGTATACAAGTGCAACTTATTGGCTCCTCGTGGTTGCTGTGACAAGCGTTGCGGGGACGAGGACCTTCGATGCTTTCCGTTCCTTGCGCAGTTCAGATCAGAAGAACCGTCTGCAACCCAAAGAAAGTGCATTGGGTGCAAATAGCACAAACACTGCTGCTATCTGAGAAGCTGAATCTGTGAACTTGACTTTGCACTTCAGAAATCAGAATGTTCTTTGGTGTTGCCTTTGCCTCGTGTGTGCAGGTGTACCCTGGCACCACACTGAATGATTTGTGTGAGTGTGTGAGATAGAGAGGCGAAAAGAGAAAGAGAGGCAGACAGAACTAAAGGGAGAGATTGAGGGTATACCGAGCAGAAACTTTGCTGAACAAGTTTCAGTTTCGTGGCACCGACCCACAAGAAGGCGGAATTGCAAAGTGCGCTAGACTCAGCCAGTTGTTCATTCCACATGTAGAGGCACCAGACTTGTCTCTGAAAACATCCAGTAATTTTTTGTCTCTGTTCAACAATTGTTCGAAAGCAAACCTCGTCAAGAAATGTTCTGCAGTAACGTCCACCACAAAACTACACGTGGATCTCATTTCGTTTGGTGTATTTTTCTGACCTTTGTGTTTCAAAGCCTGTGCAATGGCATCCAAATCCCCACATTAGATTCACATTGGAAGCGATATTCAGCTTTGCTGAGTGGAAACCTTTCATCTCTGTATCACTCCGGATTCCTATCCGGCAGTGAATGGTGGGAGATTAGGACAATAACTCCCAGTTTACTCCCAGATCACATGAAAGTGATTCGTGATCAATTTACTCTTTGAGACCCACAATAACTGTTTCAGCACATTGAATCTACGATTCCGCCTGGATTAGACGTGATCGTTTGAAAGAAGCCTCTGATCATGGTGTTTGTGCAACTCCCTGGCAAAATGACACAAATTTGGATGCGTGCGCCGTGAGACGGGTTTTCTTGCTGCGTTTCTCCGTTGCAAAACGAGGCTTCTGTGCTCGTGCTGCATTGCGCCCTGCGAGATGCCTGCCAATGCTTATGTTGCAAAAAGAAGTCTGAAAACACAAAAGGAACAGCGCGCGTTGTTTTCAGGCACAGGAGAAATCCAGAGGAAAAGAACAGAAAACACGTGAGCTTGCAGCCCAAAGGAAACAACGTCCCAATTGCCAGTTGAGATGACAAACCACGGGCAAGTCATGCTGTTTCGATTTCAAGAACAGGTCAAGAACCAAAAGAAAACGTCGACTCGTTGGGTTGCACTCTTTTGTGAGAAAATAAAAGACATGGATTTCAACTGCCCGATAGATCGTACGTCTCCAACGAGCGAGTGGTGCCTTCGCCTGTGTCAGAAAACAGTTTCCCTCCAGATGACGAGCTTCGCGTTCTTCCTGCGAAAACCAGTTCCACGGGGAGTGAACATCTGTCGAAGTGAAGCCGAGGTGTGAGAACGCAAACCGCATTGTGTGTCTGGCAGCGCAGCATTGTTCCACACAGTGATCTCCGTCCACGTGGCGCGAGCAGCGTCTCACGCTTCTAACCTTCGGGAACAGCCCGCTGAAAGCTGCCCGAGAAGAATCAAACCTGCAAGGTGCAGAAAACCATTGGATATTGATCCAATTTTCTCAAACCAATATCATCTTGGAATGAAAATGGAGGAAATCGAGGCTCCCGAGCTTTGAGTGGATTTGTGTCACGGGAATTGCTATTTTTCAGACGCCGACATGCATTGAGAACCCATATAAGCTGCTCAAAGCGTTTTTCATTTCTACTAATTGACTTCCACCGACAATAAATGTGCTCAGCAATAATCACTTTATGACAGATCTGACATTTCGATTGCTTTTTCGATGCTTTATTGAGGATACTGGTATTGAGCAAAATTTCAGTGAAAAATGTGTTGCCAATGTAGGTTTCAGAAAAAATTTTCACACCAAGGCATCTGTGGTTGGAAGAAGCTGGAAAAGGCTTTGGATACTGTGGCAAAGTCCAGTTGACGTGGCGTGCGAAATCTGAAGAGCCCAAACAGTCTTCAGACAAAAACCGGAAGTTACACACAGTGTGGACCTGTGTCGGAACCAGAACCTACCCCCAGAGCAGTGACTGCAGAGTTCAACGAACAAGTTCAGAGGTCTCCGCGAAAAAAAAACAACCCGAGAAACCTCTGAGAAATGTGAATTGGTCCAAGGCGGAAGGAAGTGCAACGTACTCGCGCTGCATGGTCACTGTCCAGCTTTTCATATCAGCGCGTGGCGAGCGATTCACCGAGTGATCTTTTCATGTCTGAAGGAGAACAAAGCCCACAGTGCAAGAAACAAACTTGAGTTTTGCTGCGAGCAGCTTCGAAACAACCGTGCTCGCCCGAGTAACATTTTGCTCAGGGCCGTCTTCTTGGATTTGATTGGAGCGGACAAAAAATGCTTCGACTTGGAAGTAATCACACACTAGTGATTAGTTCTGTCTCCTGTAATCAAAAAGATCTAAAAGGCCCTTCGAGCCCATTACAGCTAAATGCGTCTGATCACATAATGCCGACTTGACAGGCAGTAGACCTTCAAATCAGACCCTTTGAAAAACGTCCTGCTCTCGACATTCTATAACCATGCGAGCTCCAGTTGGACATCCCGGTGCGTGTGTGCAGATCACAGCGTTTGGAGAGTCTTGTCTGTGAACTGCGGAGTGGCAACCTTCTTCATCATGTGGATGCTGGTGAAACAATAGAGCCGAGATTGATCAGTTTGTGCTCTGCGTTTAGACATCAGCGCAGCAGATACGAATCAATATGCTCGTGGCACCATTCCACACTCCGGGTGACATCGAGCTATTTCCCACCGATCTGTTTCCACAACTCTGCTAATTTGTCTGGCACTCTTGATTGATTAGAGGCAGTGATTTGCATTACGAACCATTTCTTTCTCCAGGATATGTCCTTTTACCTCATTATCTGCCTGAATAGGCGCTCTTTACGTTGGGTGTACCAGTTGGAGAGGCCAGAGCAAAAGACACTTTTCCCCCTCATTGCTGGTGACAATAAAAAACTTTCTTCGTTGTCATAGAACAACATCGTTGATCAAAGAAAGGACGTTGAAAGTCCACTAAGAATACATGTGTTTTCCTGCATGGCTGACTTCGGAGACAGTGTGCTCAGGGATGGATTTCGGCCAGAGGCGAAGGCCCGACCTAACTCGCCCCCCCCCGCGAAAAAATGAACCACGCCCTGATCTATGACTTTGCATCCCTCTTTGGCGATCATTTTCGTTGTTGTAGTTGTCCAGTAAATAACGTCGTTTTGCATCAATCTGAATGAAAGCCGGTACATTTGAACAAAAGTTGGACCACGGGAACAAAGAAAGCCAACTGCAGGCCTGCATGATCCTGAAAAGTCATTTTGCTTCGCGACAGCAACGGATTTTGTTTGGCTGTTACGAGTCCATGTCGTCAGCTCTCGATGTCAGTCAGGCATCGGCTTCTCAATCCGGCGCCAATTTGTCAGCCTCACATGCGTCCAGCCGCTGGGTTTTACTTCACCTTGTCGTTGTTACAATCAAACATCATCAGTTTTGCTCAATTTGAAGAAAAACAAGAGAGGCAGAGTTGGCAAAGTGACGAATGAGCAACGACTATTTTGCAGTTCAGCTGTGCATATCAATGTCATAACTTTCGCACAGCAATTATTCTGGATGGATCACAGCTTACCCCAAGCATGCAAAGGTAGAGAGCTGATATTAAACAACCCCCGAGATTTCCCGCAGAGCACCTGTACAGCAGTCAGAACCATTGGCTTTCTCGTATTCCAACAAAAAATGGATCATTTGCAATGCAACTATTTTTATTCTATGGCAGTTGATTGAGTGAATGTTGTTCTTTTTCCCTGACAGGGCAGCAAACGTTTTCTTGCTCAAACGTGGCCAAGAGATGTCAAAATAATGTCAGTTGAAACAAAATTTTTTCTTCTCTCAAATTTTTCTTTTTGTGGATCTTTTCTCCTTTCTTCATCGAGGCAGACCAATTGATTGAGTCCAGTGGTGAAAGTGTGGGTTGTCTACACGTGAGCGTTTCTCATTGAGTTGACTGCTCTTTCCACTAAATGAGGATCGAAATAACAGTTTTCAGCTGGATCAACAGTTTGCCCACAGGTATGGCACCTTTATCCTCCACCGAAATTGAGAACATGTCTGGCGATGACTGGCAGCCAACTTCGTTGTTCCCCGGAGTTTCTTGCTCAACCTGCAACCAACTTTTGGGCGTCTACAAGGAAGTCAGCACGTCGCAACACAATCTGGTTATTACAATCAAGTTCTTGGCCTCTCGAGGAAAGCAAGGCTTGAGGGATTCGGACGCTTCAAGGAGCAGTTAGGCCATTATGCCAGTTCTGCCTCCCAGAGCTTCTCCTAGCTACAAATGCTTTTCAAGGGCCACATCAATGGGTCCGTGGCATATTGGGACGAAAGGGACTCTTGTTCTTATTTGTCTTCAAGAATCACCGAGGAGCCAGGCAGTTTTCGTCTGACCCTCACCGGAAACCTGAATGTGCTGCATTTCATGAACATGGGCACCGATCACTGTTAAATTCCTTGCTGCGAACACCTCCAGATATTCGGTCAGTGAGAGAGAAAGGCGGGCGTCTTGGCTTGTGTTTGCCTGCGCGGGTGAAAAAGACAAGCGAGCGAAAAGTCGACGCGAGAAGGTTCGAGGATTGTGAATTGAGCATCGCTTTGCAGATGATTCACTCTCGACCTCTCATACTCCAAGTGATGCGCAGAGGTGAACAGCGCGCGTACTCACCAGGGGCACCGTGAATGTCACCATAAATGCTGTCGGCATCGCTTCATTTCAATTTCCCATAAGTCTGCAGACGTAGAAAGTGTCATAAACAAAGTTCTTGTGGGAGTTGTAATTGTTTGATGACTTCCCATGACGTCGCAATGTCTCTTTGTGAGGCAATATACCGACAGTTGTTCTCAGTCGTTTTCAGAAAGCGCAGCGGTGAACCCTCGAGGTCTTTCGGAATCGCTTTTGCAAATATCTTCTCAATCTACTTGCTGCAACGTTGGGACTCTGAAAAAACATGGATCGCAAACACTTCTCTGACATGAAGATCATCCCTTTGATGGCATTTTCCAATATGAAACCCAAGAGAGAGCGAAACATTCAGTTTCTTTCCCAGAGAAACCTGCTTAACCTTAAATCTCCGGTCGATTGACGTGGCCCGGTCCACAAGTGTTCGGGAGCCTCTGGTCCCCAGTCGCTTGACCTCCTTTTCAATGGTTCCGCCATTCTGCAGGCGAAGAATTGCAGTGAGAAGGCAATTCCTTGTATCACCATGTAATCTTGTTTGTCGTGCTAATATTAATACACAAATGCAATGTAACGCAAAGTGGTTGCCATCGAGAGAGAGAGAAGAGGAATGCCTTGTATTTATTGCTTGAGTTTCCCCAGACTGCACCAGCTTGCCACAACCAAGCTGCTTACACGAGTCTGTTTCGCTGGCAAATGTAAACGACACCGTCGAGCCTTGTACCGACTGGGAGATTCGCCTGAGTCGAGAGAACATATTCTGAAACAACACTGCTGATGGATACAAACAAACACAATTTGGCTTGTTTGCAAGACTAGACCCTCAAGGCATTTAGATAAAACCCATTCAACATCTATCTAGCGAACTTTGGTCACGAATTCCAAAAAACGCCTTCTTTCTGTTCCACTCTTTCCCGTGCCAGCAAAATGAGCGAAATCGGTCTCTTTGGTCAAAGTTCTCGTCAACGCATCACAAGCAGACTTTGGCAAGCTTCGCAAAAGCACAGAATACCTCCAACCCAGTTCAACTGAAAAAAGAAAACAACGCAGATATGTTGATTTGTTTGCGAAAGAAATTCAGAGCTGTTTCACAAAAGAAAGAAAGCCGGGCATTTGTCTTGACATTCAGGCAGCACCACTCCATGAAGATGTTCCTCTTTAAGACTTTCAATCCAGACAGCGGTACGTGTTTAGTCTCTGGAAATCGTTGCTCTCTTTGGGACCAAGTCCATTGCAAATTGATGTTAACTGGGGATTCGGAAAAAAGGGATGAAGCATGATTTGAATCTCCCCGTATTTTCCAATCGATCAAATGCCAGATGCAGAGCGTTTATCAGATGCGAGAGGCAGCAGACCGGGTCTGGGGTCGGCGCCCTCGACGCGCCGTGTTTTCAACAAGCGACTCCGATCCCAGCCGTTCTGCTCTTCTGGGGGGAGAAGGAGGAAGTCTCTCTTGACACAAATCTGTCTCAAACACCTTTTCTTCTCTGATGTTGTTGGTCACGAAACCTGGTTACTTCCTTGGGAAAATTCGGGGAGAACACTGGGAACAGATTATGAAACTCTCATTTCTGTGAGGCAATGCGCCTACAAGGCCAGCTTCAAATGGAAATGCTTCAATTTTCCCCGACAAGCAAGCTGGCCGCGAGCCAGCGCTGACGTACGATCAGAAAGCGGCGGCGTTAATTCATGCGCGTGGAGGGACACCTCAAGCATGCGACGTTTGAAAGATAGGGAATCAAGAATCGATCGGGCCTTACCTTTTACATGAACGCTACATTGCCTGCGTCGATTTCAAACCGAATTACTCGCGGTAATTAGATATTGATATTGCAATGTCAAACCACGAACAACAAATGGTCCTGCTCGCCCGACTTTAACCTGCTATGTCTCACGTAACGTATTGATCAGTGAGCGTGTTTTTTGTAGAAACTTCAATTACTGAATTCTTGTATCGATTGATTTATTGCTTTTTCATCATTGTGTTTCTCTGGAGTCCGTGTTAGATTGATTGAGTGGCTCCGTATTAAGTGTTGGCAACACTACTCCACGTATCCTCATTTACATTTTGAAAATTGTATTGAATTAATGGTTCGTGCACCACCCGCCCTCGTAAAGCCAGCGGGCTCCACTCGTGCTGCAAAAGGACGTGGGTCCACTCACGTCGGGCCTCCAGGATTCCCGCTTCACAGCCCGCGCGCGCGCGAAAACCCAGCAGGACGACCGCATGCAGCGAAGCTGCCAAGTTTCAAGTGCAGGTGAGCAACAGCGATAACCACGCGCGAAGTCCAAAGGACCAGGTCCCACCGAGTCGCTGTTTGTCACCAAGACTCAAAGGTAAAAATAATTAAAGCACCGCCACCAGCTCATGCTGAATGCAAGAGCAATGCCCACATTATCAAGTATGCTGCTTCATATGACAAGCCGGTGTTGTATTACCGCAGTTCATGACTTCGAAACGTGTCCGGGTTACATGAATACAAAAACACAACGGACTCAACATTTTCGAATGTTTCTTGAAAATATATACTTCTTTATTCAATCAAAGTGTTCAGTTGATTCATCTTTGATAAGCAACTGATATAAACGTTACAAATTCAACGATTCAGTGACCTGAAACATCACGTATGTACACGCGCTGCAGGGCAAACACTTCGTGTCGACGCCTCGTACGAGACACATTTAAAGCATGCAGTTTCGCAAACTTTGCAGCGACACCTTTACGAATATCTCGAATGAATGATTGGGTCTCTTTTGAATTGAAACTCCCCCCTTCTCGCCAGGATCGTTGCAATGGTCGACTGATCTCAAATTTTTTGCCGAGTCCCGAATCCAAGCTACCTTGTATTGTCTGCAAATTGCTCAGCTTGTGGCAAAGCACTGCAGAATCCCCAAAGACGGATGACAGTTGTTGCTTTTGATGAAAAGCGCATAATTTATGGAATGTGTAGAAGGAATCGAACGAGTTTTCATGTCATATCAAATTGTGAGACCAAGACCCACCTACTTTGCGGACCTGATAAGAAAGAGAGCTCGCCGTCCATAGTCGTGATGTACTTGAAACCGGAAACGAGCAAATGACGGTGGGTTTCGAGGTCGCAGGCGCGTTCATCTTACATTCAGCTCCTGAAGCACAACACGTGTTCAGCTTTTGCACGCACGTGCACGGCTCCTTGGACCAAAAACAATGAGTTGATTTCTTCAACATTGTGAAATGAGATCCGTTTCAGAACAAGAATAAAAATTTCATTTCGTTTGTGTTCCATTGTCGCAGATCTTAAAAGCCTCAGCTATATAAAAAAAAAAACGTCTGAGAACAAGCAAGACCAGGCGAATTAAAACCCATGCTGATAGCAACGGCTTGTTCCGTCAATGCGAGGAGCTTCAAGCCTGTTCATTGGCGGAATGTCTGCACCTTACACCCAACGCAGCGCACTTGTTTCGAGTTGATCCACGTGTACACATCTGCCAGGAGCGTTTCCGTTGAAAACACCGACACCCAGAGTTCGCCCAACCCAACGCCACCACCCCACACACTTGTGCACCCGAACAAAGTTTTTGCACTTTAAAGTCTTCCGACATCAACGTCTTCCAACAAATCGCCATGTCTGACACAACTTCGGTATCGGATGGAGCGGACATTGGGTGTGAAAACCGTGGTTCTCGTCTCGGCAGACGCTGCCATGATGTTGTGTGAGGAGTGATGTTTTTTGCAAGCTAATAAATCGAGGCATCAATTATGCACGCAAATTAAGATCTGGCGGATTTAAATCTTCCAAATGAGTCACAAAACCAGCTGGAAGCAGAACCAAGGTACAAATCAAATAGTCCCAGGTTCAGTTGGCACCACGATGAAACTGCATCATAAGTCCTTTGAGATGATGTGGAGAAGCGACAACAAATCTTTGCAGTGAAAAGCAATCATAATGCTGAATCTCTCAATCTTCCGAAGCGATGCTTTTATCCGACGCAAGTAGGCTAGAATTCCATACAAAATCAATGCGCGAGTGCAAAATCTGCGGTGGTTTGGTTGGTTGAATGAGCCGATATGAAACAGCACCAAGGAAGTTGGAAGTGTGTTTTTCTCCTTTCAGCTAATTTCACCTGAGGGCCATTGCGATTGAACTGAATAATACTCCGAGCAGCATCGTCAAGTATCGACCGTGCGTCGTCGCACCGTGGAGTAGGCTGTTACTACTGTTACACAGGCTTCCGTAGCAGCACTCGGTGTAGCCTTTGTCGTCCTTTACGTCTTTGCACTCCGGAAGGCATGTTCGCGTCACAGTGTACTCCGTCTCACTGGTTTTGTGATAGATTTTCTGCAAGAAACAAACAGAAAATGCATCAGTGTCTCCTCAAGGGAAGGCAACTGTCAATCAAGCTTTCACCATCGGCGCCTGTTTCACCACTTGCCTCTGCACGGAACTGACAGAAACTCAGTGGTGGGGAGAAAAAGCGGCGCACGCAGAAGATTGCGCAAATTTTTCAACAGAATGCGTCAGTTGATGCCCCGAAACTCAATTTGACACGTGGTCACGACGTGAGAACCGCGCACCGATGTTTCTTCAACCCTTGAAATGACCGTGGCACAACCCGACGGTGCAGGGCGGAACAAACGGTTCGGGAGTCGGGTCCGTCAGCGGAGCACAGCAGGCCGTGCATTTATGCTTCAAAGTGGAGTTGAGTTGACTGATTGGAAATGCAAGTGCATACTTACAGCACACGCTCCTTTGCAAGGAACTTCGGATATCCCTATTTTCATGAAGGGATCTCTGCAGTTGTCGAACCCTGCGGCCGTTCCCTTCCGGACGTGGAACGTACAACTGCAACAACACGAAAAAATCACTGCAGGATGCACGCACTGAAGCAATCTTTCAGCACTAAAATATGCACGTTCGCTTTCCATTATAATAATTGAATGCTGTTTAGTAGCTCATCACGCAGTGTACCCGAACTTGAATGGAGTCGATGATTGTTATGCTTTTCACTCGGAGCCCATCATCCACTCACATTTTGAAGGCGTCAATACTGCCCGATCAATAAGATCGTTTTCGCACAGAAATACGTGTAAAATCGATGAGGGTGTCCATATTGTTGCACCAAAACGAATGTACTGATTCTTGCTACAATGCTGACCCTGACCAGAAAGCACGCAGGACAGAGTCTTGTTGGACAAAGACCCAAGATGCATGAAGTGCACCTAATCTCTCAAAATCTTAGAAACACGAGTGTCCGGTGCAGTTGCAAGAGTCATCGCCGAGAGGACGCAAGAAAAAGATGTTTCGAGGCTCGATTGGGACTCCCCACCCCACCCCCACAAGGTTCTGCTGTGTGGTGTGACGGTCTGAGAGGGAAATGAACCGTGTTGGCTGGATGGTTTGCCACTGGGTCGCAGGAGACTTCGTCACGATTTTGTGACCAAACCAAACGTTCGCTCACGTAAACGCAGGAGTGTAACGACACGGGCAAGTCAGTCAGTGTAATCGTCCGGGCGAGTGAAGACAGTATGTTTGGCGAACAAAAAGGTCCACCTTCGATGGACCGGGAAGAAGGGACCCCAACTGACCAAAACGCACATGTGCACGTCTCGTGCATGAGCCTCGACCCTGTGCGAAGCATGGCGCTGCCTCCCTTCTCGCCGGCGTACGAACCTGTAGCAGATGTACTCCACTTGCGCCCCCTGGTCCCCGTAGTCGTAGCTGGGCTGGTAGTTGTAATTGCTGTCGGGGAACGTCTGGTCACCGTAATCGTAGCCCGTTTGGCTGTTGCCGAAGCCAGTATCGAGTCCTGCAACACAAAAAGCGCACAAAGTGACCACAATGTTTTGGTTATCCAAACGATAATATTTTCGTGTCTGGGACCCAACACCATAACAACCAAACCGCATGTTTTATGTGCTTGTGTTGTCTCGCTTTCTTGCCAGTTAATCTTGTTCAATCCACGCGTGTGCGTTGGCGCGCAATGAAACTGAGGAAACACAAAAGTTCCTGTCCCTGCACCGTCAATATGTTTCTCTGGCGGTTCTTTTTTGCAGTCGGCAAGATATGGATTCGAGTGACAAAGGAATTATTATGACGAGATGCAACTGCACGTTTTGGCTCTGTGATGACAGGCGCAGAATGGCCTTTGGAGCGAAGGCTCGGTAATTGGCCATTTCAAAGTGAGAACTGTATCGAAGTCGAAGAGCAGCTTCGATGTGGGGCATTCACCAGTTGAATACAAAGAGTCTCTAACTACGCTCAGCTGTTTAAGATTCTGGATTGAGTGAGTTTTGAATATCTATCAATCCAAATATCCAAGTTCTGATGGCAGGTATTTCTCAAGTCATGTAGTTGGAGTTGGTCACAAATGGT
>JAAUXT010019951.1_pt1 | contig 15343 bp, 15 predicted proteins | sample 7278171 | NCBI WGS metagenome assembly JAAUXT01 (sample SAMN14350112, study PRJNA611818) | marine sediment metagenome | isolation source: surface marine sediment (1.8m) | place: French Polynesia: Moorea | collected 2018-08 | reverse complement strand
CATTTCAAATTTTTTATCAAAAAAATTTGAAGTGGATATTGGACAATTATTTTGGTTATATGTGGATATTGTTCTGAAACAATGTGTAAAAGTTCCATTTGGTTAAATTTGTTCCATTTGCATGTGTGCTGAATGAGTTCCCAAGTTGTGAATGTTGAGTGAAAAAGTAAGAATTTTTGACAAAACAAAGTGAGCAAAATCAGAGTGAGTGAAATCAGAGTGAGTGAAATCAGAGTGAGTGAAATCAGAGGGAGTGAAATCAGAGGGAGCGAAATCAGAGGGAGCAAAATCAGAATTTCCTCAAATCACCATGAGCTCCATGGAGCTATTTTTTCATGCCTTGAACTCTGTCCATTTGAAAAGCATTGTGGCTACCCCAGATAGTTTGCATCCTCTTATTTCAAACATCCCACTTGTTTCAGCAGTTTGGAACCTGAATCTGAGTTCCTGCATCTCTTAATTTAACAACTCCTGCAACCCTTCCTTTTAATCTGACCACATGCAGCTTTTTGTTCTCTAAATTCAACATCCTGTTTTCACAACTCTTGCCTGTCAAATTAAGAGGGGTCTCCTTATTTCAACATATCACAGATCCATGTCCTTATAATTCAACAGCTTCTTGCAACTCTTGTAACTGACCTTTTAATCAGACAAATCTGCATTAACCAGGCTCATGTCAAATTAAGAGGACCCCTGATAGCACGTTGCCCCGCTGAATCCGTCGGTTTTTTCGTGCAACGACCGTGTTGAATTAAGCGGGATCTACTGTATTGAGACCCTTGGGATATGATCAATCAAGATTTGCGATTGAAAATGACACAGAAAGTTTCACCAAGAGGACGTGTTGATAATAAACAGACCACCTGGTGACAAAAGCAAATTATTGACTCTGAATTTGACAGAACCACGAACTTTTTCTCGAGGTGAGACCAAGGCTCCTTCCTTGTCAAGTGGAGATTGGGTCTCCAAAATTGCCGTCAGGAGATCCATCCAGTCGAGAAGTGCTGGCTTCGCATCTCAGCCCACAGAAAACTGTTGTCAAGTGTGACGTCTGCTGCGGACCACTCGCTGTGCTGGTGATGTAAGACATCCACAAGTCCACGCCAGTATCACATGCGTCACTCCAAGCTTTTCTTGCCGATCGCCATGCATTAAAAGGACCTACATTGAGCTTGTCGTGGAGATTGGGAGGGGGCATCCGCTGCAATAAAAGAGATAAAAGCTGTCGGCGGACGGACCCCATTTCCTTTCCACGACTGTTTCACAAGACTGGCGAACAAGGCGTGGGCCTCATGATCCCTATTTTTGTCGGACGTCATTCATTTTCGGGTGGTTCTGCCCCACTTCCTATGCAACAGGTGATTTCGGACAGATGACCTTGTGAACAAGAGAGGACGGCTGCTTGAAGTGACTGCAAACAAGGACACAAGCTGCAGAATCCTTTCCTGCATGTTGACACAACACAGAAAATCTGTTCCAGCGACATGGTGGACGACAGTCGTTTCTGGTCAATTTACATATGCGGATTGGCCTGATGATTCCACCAAATCCCGTTATTGTACTTATCAAAGACAGAGCCCTGGAATCAAAGGATTGATGTCTGAGCCGTGTGACCAAGGTCTGAGGACAGAGTGCTGGCGCAACCTGGTTGACAGAGAACTTGCCATCGTTACAGCATGCTGCTACTCGTACGTACTGTACTTGCATGCCAGCGAGTGGAACTGTTGTTGTAGGTTGCAGTGGATACGGTGTGTTCAAAAATGGATTTTCTGCAGAGAAAGCAGGTGATGTTCTGAGTGTGGCTTACCATGCAGGCACACGCGCGAAATTTTCCGTTTTCAAATCGAACACATTCCAACGATGCAAGCGTTTACGATTTTCTGCACTTCGCGAGCCGAAGTTGTGACTGCAACTTACGAGAAAGTGTGGCTTTGTTCGACACCCAGGCCAAACCCCAAACGTCCACGGTTTGTTGTGTGGATGGTGACATAAGTTGCTGACAAGTGAGTTTTTGCTTCGGATTTGTTTTTGAAAAAAAGAAAATTGGATGGTAAAACCGCATTATTTTCGTCCACTCACAACCGCTCACGCAAGCGAGTTTGCGTTGCGAAAAAGTGCTGCAGAATTGTCAGTGTAGTCAACTCATTGGGGTTGGGGTTCGCCTCAGGTACCTTGCAGCTGCATGTCCAACAACTTTCCAAAAGTGCAGCTGGGTCTAAAATGAAAAGTTACTGGTGTCTGCATATGAGGGACGTCCTAATATTGGCATTTCCTGTCTGAAAACTCCTTGTGCGAAAGTCGCTCGTGGCAACCAACCTGACAGCCGACTCTACCATCAACTGCTCTTGATCTGAGCCTTTTTTGGATCAGCAGAGGGATCAATTCTTGACCCAAATGCACCTTGAAAGCAGGTCGGAGCTCAGCCGACGGCGATCGCACATCGTTCCTTTGCTTGTGAGTTATGTTTGCATCCAGATATCTGTTCTTTGCGGGTGTTCTTGTGGTCGGAGGACTCCTCCTTGCCGTCATGGACAAGAGAGTGGAGCAATGCACAATCATCAAGTTTCTGGTGAAGAGTGGCCACACCCCGATCCAGTGTTGGAGGCAGCTGCACCAAGCCTTCCAAGGAGACACTGTGAGCAAGAACTGTGTTCGAGTTTGGCACAAGAAGTTCCTGCAAGGTGAGGAGAGCACCCAAGACAAGAAGAGGAGTGGTCGGCCGAGATCAGCGCACATGCCTGAAGCTGCAGATCGTGTTACTCAAGCTCTCCAACAAGACCAACATCGATCAGCAAGACAACACTCCACACCATTCTGAAGAAGGATCTCTCTCTATCAAAACTCTGTCTGAAATTTGTACCGAAGGTACTCACCCAGGAACAGAAGGACTTCAGGGTGAGGTTGTGTGAATTGAATTTGGAGCTTCTGGAGGAGAATGAAGATCTTCTTGAGCGTGTCATCACTGAAGACAAAAGTTGGGTTTCAGTGTTCAAGATTGAAAGGAAGCAGAACTCCACCCAATGGCTCCTGAAGGGCAGGCACACCCAATGACCACAGAATGCTTTGCGTCAGAGGGCTGAGAGAAAGGCAATGGTCACTGTGTTTGCCAATGAGAAGGGGCTGATCCTGATCGAATTCAAGCCTCCAAATGAGACCATCACAGCAGACACTTATTGCCAGGTACTCAGAAATCTAAAGGAGCATGTGAGGCACAAGAGACCAGAACTCTGGAGGATGACAGAAGAAGGCTACAGACATTTGTTTCTGCATCATGATAACGCCCCCAGCCACACTGCCATTCCAACTTTGGCCCTGATCGGGGAGAGTAATCTTGACATGCTTAGCCACCCCCCTTACTCACCCGATCTTGCGCCTTGTGATTACTTCATCTTCCCTCGGCTCAAGAATGATCTCAGAGGCCACAGATTTCACTCCATCAATGACCTGAAGATTGCTGTCACCAGAACCCTCAGGGCAATTCCGGCAGAGGACTACATGACTGCTATCAGATCCATGCCAATCTGCTGGATGAAGTGCATCTCAGCCAAAGGTGAATACTTCAAGGGCAGCCACATCCAGGTGGATCCGGAGGACTTTGGACTCGAAATGATCTGGGAGGGTGATGAAGAAGAAGAGGAAGACTGATGTGACTGTGCTCTGCCAGCCTCTCCTGGTCTGACTAACTTTGGACAACTCCCCTGGACTCCCTGTGTTGTGTTTGAGGACTTTTTTCAAATCCAGATCTGCCTTTGTTAGATCCAAGTTGAAATAAAAGATCATTGGTCAAATCGCAAAACTCGCACATTGACTTTTCGGACAGGAAATGCCAATATTAGGACGTATATACTGTACAGCTTGTCGTCAGCTGCGCATGCCGCCTTTGAGTGATCGTCGCGAACAAAAGTCAAAAGATGAATCAATAACAACACGCCGAGTCTATTTTGAAAATAACAATGTGTATTGGGCACCTCAAATATGGAAGATGCATTCAATAATAAATAATAAGAGACTAGTTGACATTGTAAACATTGTGAGACAGACGATCACGACATTGACAGAAATAATCGCATCTAGAAACCCCAACTTCGGACAGTGTTTCGATTCTGCGTGATGTGACTTGGGTGGCTCATTTCAAGTCACACATGCACAGTTTCGTCGGCAATTTGACACCAAAAGTAACGCGTCGGAGAAGATCAGCGCCAAACCTACACAACAAAAATTCACCACAAACCCGCCCTTGTGGTGAAATTACATTTACATTTTTCTGATTTTGCACAAATTGCAGGCATCGATCGCCGCATTGCTTGCAAGAATTTTGTCGGTGTGTTCGTTCCATCCGTATCCGAAGAATACTCGCTTCAAAAAATTACCTGCAATGTTCAGGGACTTTCTTTGACGGTTATCACGTTTTGCAGTCGAAAATAGTGTCTCGAAACAATTCGCTTCGTGAACAGGCAATTAATGACAAGACTTTCAGCTCACAGCAGTCTGCACAAACAGCTTCAAGTTCGGTTCGATGCCGATGTGTGTCCCGTTTGAGTTTCCCACCCAGAGATCGAACCAGCCAAGGGCGGAATATTGGTTCGGTGTCCAAGGGCTGACTCTGAATTGTTCTACAGTATTTTGTTTTGTTTTGACGATGGTATCGCCCCTGGAGGGTCTGGCCGGCCCCTTCGACTGAAAAGGACCCGCCCCTGCAAACACAGATTGTCATCAATTTGACAGCCTCGTTTTTGTTTTCTGCAGTTACATCTCACTTGGCTACATCAGTTCTATTGAGACACGCGCAACAAACGATTTTCGTAATTAGTTGGAATGTCAGTACAATATTTTGACAGTTGCTGATAACAATTCCCAACACACACTTTGGCCTCTACAAGGAACAACAAACCGCACCTCTTTTCCTTCTGTCACGAGTTCGTTTGACACTTGCAGTTATTAGAAATGTTGCTTGGATACAATGACCGAGCTTTGTGGTTCACATGTAGTACATTATCTTCTGGCCAGTGTTACCAAGAAATCGAGAAAAAAAGAAACCGGAATGGAGCTGCTTGACACTCTTTCTCGTGTGTTGAACAATGAGTTGACAAACTCAAGGAGCTTGTTTAGCACTCCAGGGCCTCTCAATCGGCCTCTCGACTCAAAAAACCTTCGACTTCATGTAAAAGTCCAACTTGAGATCATATTGTGAACGTAAATAAGTTTTGGTGCACAGGGAACACAAAACCGCGGCAATGTTACTTGCAACTGCAATTGTTTCACAAAGTTTGGACTTTCTTGATGAGAGAAGCAGAATGATCGAAAGCATACGTTTGTTTTCTAACTCCTGTTCAGAAGATTTGGATATTTGCAGCAGCCAAACTAAGAATTGAAGAAAACTTGAAACAGGGTTGGTTGTGTCTGTCAGAGATGCACAAATTTTAGTTACAAGCAGCTTCAATTTCGGTGTTTCTCACCTGGACCAGCCCAATTCGGATTCGCATTCATCAATTTATCCCTCAGCTGACTCGCAGCTCTTTGAAACCCGACAGATCCCACCTTCCCCAACAACAGCAACTCATTGTCGCACGCTCTGAACTTGGTAAGTTCAGTTCAGCTCGTCCATCGTAAAATCGTACTCGTTTCTTGGGCTATACGAAATGGATTGGGCGGAGTAGGGTGAGTGCGTTTTTGGGATTCCAAATTGAGGAAAAAGGTTCGTTTCTTTGAGTCTTTTCTTCGAAAAGCGTTCACCATACACCAGCTGCAGGTGAAAGAAACAACAGCAGATCACAGAATACATCAGAAACAAGAAAACGCAGAGAGAGTCCGCCCAACTCGAGTGTTTGGGCCCTGACTAGACAGCATGGGATTCACAATCAGTAACTCAGATCATTCAGGTGGATCCACGTTGTCTTTGTGGTCGAAAAACAGGAAACCAACAAACAAAAGGGAAAAAACTTTTGAGTTGAGAAAACTCTCTCTCGTTTGTCACCTTTGAACCTGCGCTGGACGCTGAAATCGAGTGATGCAAGAATTGCACAGCTCCCAAACCTGTGGCCCTTTCACAGAACATTTACGAAAACACCCTGATTTTCATGAACACTGTACGCAGCAAAATAGTGCATGAATGAGAATAAAGCCTGTCCAGAAGGACAACAACTTATGGGGAAGAAACAAAAACAAAACGAGTAAACAAGCAAACGAAATACCTGCACAATGACTGGGATTTAAAACTTGTAACAAGTGTCTATGTACATCAACGCTGAGGAAAGTTCCTTTCTTCCGTTCCACGCACCTTCACTGGTTGACGGTGCAACTAAACATCTCGCGATCACAGTGCGGTTCAAGTGGCGTGAGGATAACGAGACATCTTTCACACCCACGCATCTGCAGAGAAGTACAGGATGCAGCTGAACGAATTTGTAGGTGACAGAAAATGGTTGGGTGTCGGGTTATCCAGACCTCACATATCAAAGGTGTATACAGACCAAAAACCACTTTCCCTGATTCCACCTACATTATCCCATCTACATTTTCGTTTTTGGCTGTTGGGGTTGAGTGATTGAAATTTCGCAAACACTTTTCTTGAACGGGTGCACATATTAGGCAGCGTGTTCTTTCGCGCGTCCACAGAAGCGTCCCTGAAGGTTGTCTGGGCAAAACCCACTCAGTTGTTTTTTTGGAACTCGAGGTTGCAATCGATGTTGCAAATCAACCACTATGTACATGCAGTTGTGACCGTGTCTGTACTCAATCTCGCTCTGACAAACAAACCGCAACGGAGAAGTTGAAGTCTTCCAAGTCAAATGCCTGGACAGACTTGATTCCCGAGTTTTTTGTTCTGAAGTTGACAGCAGGTTGTTCAACACTTGGGAGACTCCAGTCACTCAGAGCATCAATCGGCAGAACCCTCGCTGCTCCACCTTTGCCAGTTGTACGAAGCAGAACGAAACAGATCTGCTCGCACGTTCTGTGGCGTTGTTATGGTGGAGCTTCGGACGATTGCGTGTACTTTGCGTCACAAATTAATCAACAAGTGTATTGTCAGATAGCACCCAAAGTTTCTCGTGTCTCCCCATGCACACACCCAAAATACACCTCGTACGCTCGTATCCCATTCTTCGTGACACAGAAACGCTCGTTCGCACGAAAATCGCAAGATTTCCAAATCAGGTGCCCACAACCTTTGGAGCGTGTTTTGTCTGTTCCCCCTTTTCTGCCAAAATCAAGCACGAAAGTGAACCAGAAAAAAAAGCTGCTGTTTCAGGATTTGCACCCCAGCTTCGAAACATTGTGTGATCCAATTACGTTCAAACTTTGGCTCACTCATGAGGAAATAAAGGCCTTTGGTGAACGATTTAAATCGCATTCACTGCGCAGTTTCACACCGACATAACATGGACTGATGAATGAATAATAAATAGACGCGACCCCACATCGCACTGCGAGAGCTCCGCGCGTCGCGCCTCCCCCGCCGTGCGGTGCGACGTCCTCCTGCACCCCCGCGGCCTCACGCGAGCAGTTCGAGGCAGAAGTCCCGCACCTCGCCGGGTCGTCGGCAGCACTTGCGCCACGCATCCATGCTCTCCAGCGTTTTTCCGCACAGATAACACAGGTCGAATATCGCATCGTTCGCACGGCAGGACGAGCGCCACCCCCCTTTGCTGGCTGCGGCTCCGCTGGTGCCGGGTGCGGTCGAGTCGTAGCGCGAGGGCGGCGATCGCTTGACGATACCGTGAAGCCAGGCCGGGTACGCTGTCACCGTGATGGACGCCAACAGCGACAGCAACAACACCAGCATACACTGCGTCCACAAGCGAGACATCTACAAACAGAAATACAGAGCTGTGTTCAAAATCCTGAATGAATTAGGATCCTCACGTTCAACAGGTTGATGGGTCAATGAGAAAGTCAGGTGTCCAGAGCAAAACAAAGGAGACAGAAAAATAGATTGCGGTGTTGAATTTCATGTGCCGCGCTGAAGGGCAAATTGGACACCTGATCACAAGTCAAATAGAATCTAATTTCCAGCCAACTTGTTGCCCTCCCACCTTTCCAAATTCTGTTGTGAAGATTTTTCGCTTCGTGCTATCCTAAGACTTCGATCCAGTGCAGATCGGTTGCATGGGAGAAGTTGCCATTTACGAGCAAAAGGTGCTGATTGAAATCAAAGACCACAATTCTTCAAGAACGTCTGACAGTTGGGAATCTACAGTGAATTTCGCGAATCCAACGGCAATTTTGTTCGACAATTGCACGCAGCTGCGTTAGTTCTGCGGCAGCCACGCAGTCCTGGGACTGAAGTGCGCGACTTTTGCGGACTCTCGGCCTGGATACAGACGGCGCCGCCCAGAGGACAAAGATCGACTTGGTACAAACAGCTCACAACAGCGCGCTTCCTCAGCTGCCGCCTTCTCTCTCAAGGATCCGGTCAATTCCCCTGTTTTGTTTTTCTATTTGTCCAGTCGGGCCCCCTTTTTTTTGGATGTTACTTGTTTGAAACACAAGTCCACTCTTTGAAGTGCCACGGTCCGTGCCTGTTCGATCGCAAGGAAGAAATATGTGGGCGCGCTCACCTTCCCACGGATCGTGCGGTCGCTTTCCAAGATTTCTCAAGTGAACCTCGTGTCTACGCACGATTTCTCTCAGAAACAAAAAAGAATATTGCTTGTTAGCACAACAAAGTCAAGAGGACGGGAGCAAAGTGCTCTCCGCTGAGTTCTGTGCAAACATCTTGACAGACAAGACTCTCACACGCAGATAGGAACATAATGAGACATAACGATGTTGTCCAATCACCAGGTAGACGCAGTGCATTGGCGCAAGTCACTGCGGATAACTGCATCATGTTTTGTGTGCGTTACTGTCTGAGTCATACATTGCAGTGCTCCCGATGCGCAACAATCAATCGAACAGCGAGAGGAACGAGAAGTCGGTAATGCAGTGACTATGGGTACGTGCTGAAGAGAGACCACAGAACCCCGCACGGGCTTTGAATTTCGGCAAAATGCTCTTCCAAAAATGAAAAATGATCATTCTTGTTCGAAGAAAAGCCGCAAAAGACACCGTGCTCGTCTGCCCCAGACACACGATCAACCGCTCCCTTTACGGATCCATTCTTTGTTTGTCTCACAGACACATCTGGTTGCTTGGCAAATGTTTCTTTTCTGAGCAAGAGAATGAGATGAAGGAACCACAAGAAAGATATGTTCAGACACTTCCACATACCAGACATTTTTCCGATAGTTTTGCAAAGTACGAACCTTTCACATTCCAGGATGTGAATCGAAACAACATTCCGACTTGCCCATTCATGACTGCAATTGAACTACGTCGAAACGGATTTGATGAGACCTTTGGTCTTTTCTGCCTCACTTGATGAGGCATAAACCCCAGATACTCGATTCGGCTGGCTGTTTGAAGGGAGGTGCCTTGGGAGCTGAGAAAATATGAAGACCCTTGCATTCATTCCATTCTTCTGTCTTCCCCACCGCAAGCAGCCACGGAGACCTGTTTAGGTGGGGGGGGGGAGCGGAGGCCGAGGGCTCCGTGGATACATTGATGTGTTCAATAATTGAGGATCAACGAAGCACGCCTTTTTGTTGAGATTCACAAGCCTGTCCTGCACCCTCTCACCAATGGAAACCTCAGTCCCATGTTTTTGGTCAAATGCAGTGTGAAGTGGAGACCACTCCCTGGCTTATTTGCGGACCCGGAATTTGGTCATGCTTGGGCAGCTGACCTCAAAAATGTCCACAGATAAATGCCTCAATAAACCGTGTGCCTCAGGTGAAGGAATTTAGTAGCGGTCATGCATAGAGAAGGCCGGCTACCGGAGTCTCCCTGCCATGGACGCCTCCCCCAAGTGGTCCAAAAATCCACACGACTATCTTCGGACGCGTACACTCGTTTGTTTCAGACGAAAGAAATGCTCGTGCATCAGAGGAAATCCATAAGCGTGTGGAGGACGCGTGCGAGAGTTCAAGTGCGATCCAAAACACTGAGGGCATTGAACGACATTTCTGGTCTTATTTTTAGCGCAACAATCCGAGGATTATGTTGAAAACCTTGAACTCTGTGCATTGTTTCTGAATCACACAGTCCGACCTTCCTGTCATACAGAAGTGGAGCATTTTTGAGCAAGGGTGAATGTTGAACACCCACATAACACCTTTCCCTCTGTCTCAGTTGTCCAAATCGTGGAGTGTGTTTATCGTGGAGTGTATTGTCAGGTTTTCTCGTTTGGCTGTCAGAGAAAGCAACACCTGTTGAAAACAACACTTGTGACGTCCAGTGTTAATCTTGTGTGTAATTGACAGTTAATCTCTCTCGTGTGCGCAGGTCCACTTTACTGACGTGTAGATCTATTTACACTGTCTCCCGGGAAGTTGAATGGCCATCAACACCAGTATCAGGCTGCTTCTTTACACTGTCGTTTGTTGGCCGCCTTCGTCAATTTGCAGGGATTTGTCAAAACGAGTTTTCACAAAGAGGTGTCACGAAGAATTTGACCTTCACCAAAAATGGATTGTGTCTTTGTCTTCAGTTGTCTTCACGCCTGCCACTCCGTAGGCACAAAGCTCTTGTGCACCTGGACGCAACATACATGCATGAAGTGCACGCTGATGAAATCGAATTCCGATTCACTTTGCATGAGAAGAGGCCAGTTCCTGACGGCGGTGGATCCCAGATCGATGTATATGAGGAATCCACTTGGATCAGTGGGAATCCCCTCCGTCACCAGGATCTCTCCCCAAACCTGATCCGAACCACCAGCCACCAGGTCGCTCCGAGACGTCTGCTCATGAGTCACACCTCGAACGAACCTGTCTGGGTTCCTTCAGCTTCATTATTCATTTCCCTGCAGTTTTTGACGTGTGGCAGGAGGCATTGGGGTGGGGAGTTTGAGGTACGGCCAACTGAGGTGTTTCTGTGAACAAGTACGCTGTGGGGCATAGACCAGCCGCACACTGTAAAGTTTGACCTTCGTCTGGTGAAAAATCTCGATTTCCCTGCGGCGGTCATTGTCTGTCAGAGAATGAAACACTTGCTTTTTTTTTCGTCAAATTTTCACTCAACAACACCCAAATGTCCTGTTCAATTTTTGTCCTCGAGAACACAATAAGCGCATTTGGCACAAAGAAAGGTTGGGTTGGAGTACGGCGGCACCACGGGCGACACTTGAGCAGAATTATTTGCATCAAAACGATTGCCTTTCTTCCCAAAAATTATTCAACACAGAAATGAATGGGTTTAATGTCAGAGCCTGTTTGTTCGGTTGACTCGATTGTTTCTCTTGTCAACAGAGACAACGATCAACACAGATTAGGTCTCATGTTGTCAGGCTTGCAATCAAACGGTGGGTCGTGCGGTCATGTCTGTCGTTTGGTATGAAAAAAAAAAGACCAGTTTGAGGAATTGCTGAAGATTGTGATGAGTGGACGTTTCTTTTGAACTAAACTCGAGGCAGACATGCGGTGAAGGTGTTCACGCTGCAGTTCAGTCCACCCAGGATCAGCCTGTTTGGAGATTTATTGCTTCGCAAGAGGATAAGCGCGTCGCCGGAGGACTCTCAGGTGAATGTACAGCTTTGTGTCACCGGGATGGCAAGCACTACCGCCGACACACATGAGTTCGTGCAAACAGTATAAATTTGGCGACGCCCTCAGCCGCACTGAAGCTGATCCAAAATAGACACCGGATTTGTGAACAGTCGCCTCACCGAGCGTTGAGTTGCAACACACACACACACACTCACACACATACACACACACACTCACATAAACACACACACACACACACACACACACTCACACTCTCACACACACACACACACAGACACACACACACATACCATACCAGTTGAGTTTCCGAACACCATGAAGCGTTTGAACCTGTTTCGCGCCACTTGTCTCCAAACTTTTGGAGTGACGAATTTACGAACACGCTCAGCAAATGTATGAACTTGCGTTTTGTCAATCGTTCACATATCTTCACCCAACCTTTCGTCAGGAGCGGAACCAGGATCTGGTCCCTACTGGATCCGCTCCTGGTCTCGTCGCACGACAAAAGTATTTTTGGATGCAGACAATATTTTTGCCTTGTTTGGACTTTCAAAACCAAGAATGGAAACTCGATGACCCCGAGAAACGATTTGATGCATTCTTCTCGCCTTTTTCGCAAAATGTTGAGGGTCAGCTATTGTCCAGATTGAAAATAAATGAAACCTGGTCTTTTACGTCAGAACTCGATCGCCGCACAAAAGAGGAGACGGAATTGAGTCTCCGGCTGAGTGAGTTGGGACACATTACGTTTGCGTCGAATTTCGCACAAAATTCCCATAAAATTCAATCAGATGGCCCCGTGGTGCGTACAATGAGCGGTGAAGTTATCAACACGAATAAAATGGGACATTCGGTTTCTCATGCAGCAGAGTTCAATGGCAAATCAAGAGAACAGATTTGGTAGCCCGGTGTCTCAGGACCACGTTCCGCCCTGCATACCATTCCGCTGGCGGGATGTGGTCCAAAAAATTTCAGGACTAAACTACGACGTTGTAGGCTGGTTCTAAAACTTTTGAGACCACATCCCACCCTGTTAGGAGGGCAGAACCTGGTCCTGAAATTTTGGAAAGTCCTACATTCTGCCGGCGTAGGGTGGTCCTGGTCGGAATGTGGTCTTGTTACACCGGTACAAGCGCGAGCAACACGCAAGTAGCGAGTGATTCAGGCCGAAGGTAAAAACGGAAACTGTCGCGTTTTGCCGTGTTTCTGAAACACAATCTCGTGGACAAAAGGCAAGCTTGTGGCGAGACGAGAATTCTTCGGTGAATCAGCATAATCTTAGAGAGAGTGCGAACCGGTTGGTGCTCGGTGCACTGCTGTGGATCCCTCAATTTTTCTGCCAAGCTGCGCCGGAATATTTACTTACACAGAGTGCACGATCCCTGCAAATTCCTCGTGAACTTGGCGAGGAAACAAACGCACAGTGCGGTGTTCTGCGGGAAGTTTGGCTCCTCATTTTCAACACAGAACAACAACACTCGGAACTTGCAACCAACTTCCCACAAAACCACACACTGACAACAAAAAAGAACTTACGGTTTTCGATGAGATTTTTCCCTGTCGTGAATGAAACGTACGACTGTACGGTCGATTACTATTGGCGTCTGGAGTCTTCGCAACAGCTTCTGAGACACCGACAAAACTTCCTTTCTAAAGTTCAGCTGAAGAGTTAATTGTCACACTAAGTTTTCCCACAAAGTTGTCCACTTCAGCAGAAAGAAAACACGTCCATTGCTCCTACAGTGTCGTTGTCAGGTAGTATCCATCAAGAGTTCACTTCAGCGACGGAAGATCAGTCTCAGAGGATAAATCAACCTTCACCAGTCCAACTCACAATAGGAATGCGATTTTTCCCATGTGCGGCCACGCTTTTGTACTCTCTGACAGGTGGGCGGAGTCTGAGCAATGTCAATCAGCACCAAACAACTTCAGACTTTCGCGGCTGTCGATTTGGTGATCTACTCGGGCAACGAGCAGACGGAAACACGTCAAAAAGAGCGAAATCGATGCTGGACAATTTATGACAGGGATTGAGTTGGCGGAAGCGTTGTGCGTCTGGGAACGAGAAGCGAGTATCTGTTTTCAGAGCGCCCCACAGCTGCCGCTGATATCATCAAGACGGCGTGAAGTGCGAAATGCACCGATAAATGATGATGAGTTTACAACTCACAGACACCATAATGAAAAATTAATCGTTTCGACCGGAGTTGGAGTTCGCGGCTGCTGTGTCAGAGAGCAGCTGCAGTCTGCAAGGATTCAGTCCCGCAGCGCGCCTTCCTGCAAGCTTCCTCGCGGGATCCAGAGCCAATGCAATGTCGCCCCTCTGACAACAGACCTTGATTCGCTGGGTTTTGTTTCTTTTGAAGGCAAAAACATTCCATTTTTGTCACGGTTTCAACGTAATCATCAAAAAAAAAAAAAGGCTGCAGCACACACAAAATGGAATCTGGAAAGTTTGAAGTTTGTTCTGTCTCACAAACTTTGTGTCTTTCTGTCTACAGGTCCCTGCAGTTTTTATGTTCTGAGAAATGGTGTCCGTGTGTCACTGAGTTTGCTTTCGGTTTGTTTGTTTTATCAGGAACATCAGTCCAAGCAAAGCGTTTCCTGGATTGTACAAGACACAACGAACAAGCGATCCAGATTGCGGGCGCAAAGGTTGAACAGACCTTTTGTGGTGACATTCTGTGAGATCACACAAAGCTGGCGATAACAATTTTTGTGCATGCATTTGTTAAGGTTGGTCCACAGTTGTGAGAACAAGAAGCAATGCGTAAGGCAACTGTGGGTTGTTTGTCCCAGGGGCATTTGATAGAATAATTGTTATTCATCAACACCAACTGGTTTATTCCCCTGAGCTGCCTTATTTTCCCCAAGCAACCAAGCTGGAATTTCAAGATTCTTTGGTCCAAAAAAAACATCAAAAGTAAAAAAAAAAGAATCAAAGCTCTGTCTCAATGAGAAGTTTAGATATCAACAAAAGAATCTTTCCCTGGCAATTGTCTTCTTCCCCAGCAACCATTGTAGAGTTGTCACGGCAAACAACCATTTTACTATTTTGGGAATATGGGCTCAAACATGCTTTTTGTGCGATGTCCCTTTAGGGAAGAGCACTTAGTGGCTCACCAAAAAAATTTTCCGATATATATGCCACCTCGGTGAAGAGGTCCCATCCCATCCTTTCCTGTCCTGTCCTGTCCATCCCCTACCCCCCCCTATGGACAAGTCTGGCTGGACTTTTGGGCTGGGTTCCTGTATCTGAGGATTAATACAGTGTCTCAATTGCCATCTCCAATAGCCAATGTGATGTATATATATAGCATCTCAGGCAAAATGTCCTGTCCCATCCTGTCCTGTCCGTCCCCTACCCCCCCTAGGTACAAGTCTGAAGGGACATTTGGGTTGGGTTCCTGTATCTGAGGCTCAATACACTGTCTCAATTGCCATCTCCAATAGCCAATGTGATGTATATATATGGCATCTCAGGCAAGTCGTCCTGTCCAATCCTGTCCTGTCCGTCCCCCACCCCCCCCTATGGACAAGTCTGAATGGACATTTGGGCTGGGTTCCTGCATCTGGTGCTTTATACAGTGTCTCAATTGCCATCTCCAATAGCCAATGTGATGTATATATGGCATCCCAGGCATGACGTCCTGTCCTGTCCTGTCCTGTCCGTCCCCTACCCCCCCCCTATGGACAAGTCTGGCTGGACATTTGGGTTGGGTTCCTGTATCTGAGGCTCAATACAGTGTCTCAATTGCCATCTCCAATAGCCAATGTAATGTATATATATGGCATCT
>JAAUXT010139081.1_pt1 | contig 15344 bp, 17 predicted proteins | sample 7278171 | NCBI WGS metagenome assembly JAAUXT01 (sample SAMN14350112, study PRJNA611818) | marine sediment metagenome | isolation source: surface marine sediment (1.8m) | place: French Polynesia: Moorea | collected 2018-08 | reverse complement strand
TACTTTTGGAAGAGGCTGCCTATAGGTGATTTGATTTCACTCACTCCAATTTCGCTCGCTTTTTCCAAAAGCTCACAAATCGGACCAAGCTCCTCAAATCACCTAAAAAGCAGCGCAATCGTGTTTTGTGTTTCAGATTCTCCCCCGCCCGAGCCGCAGCCAGCGGTCGCCCCCGCTCCGGTGCAGCAGCCGCCCAAGCGGAAAAAGCTGACGGTGGGCGACGTTTTCAACCAGGACGACGACGACGCCGTTGAGGTGAAGAAGAAGCGCAAACTGGTTCCGCTTGACTTCGACGACGAGAAGCGCGCGCCGGCGTCACTGTCGCTGCCCGGAACCAGCAAACCGACGACAGCTGAGGAGAAGCGCAAGTGCATCAAGAACCTCATCGAGCGCATCCCAACGGCCAAGGACGAGCTGTTCGCCTACCCGCTCGACTGGAACATGGTGGATGTGGTGAGTGCTACACGTGTTCTTTCTGAACTGGCTGTGACTCATCCCATTTTGGCGCCTGGACTACGGTATTGTTGCGTTTCTTTTCAACAGACTCTGATGGACAGACGAATAAAGCCGTGGGTGAACAAGAAAATCGTCGAGTACATCGGAGAAGAGGAGCCAACGCTCACTGACTTCATCTGCCAAAAAGTGATGGCCAACAGCAAACCGGACGTCATCCTCAACGACGTTGCCATGGTGAGCCAGTCACATTCTGTTTCGTACAGCCAACACCGTTCTTGTATAACTCACGATGAGCATTTTGCAGAGTCTTTAATCTTCACGTCGATAGTCATTTGACATGCTGTTGGTTTGTGTGCGACAGGTGTTGGACGAGGAGGCGGAGGTGTTCGTAGTGAAGATGTGGCGGCTGCTCATTTATGAAACGGAAGCCAAGAAGTTGGGCCTCGTAAAATAGCTCTGAAACAGCAGCATTCACACTGACTACAAGGCGCAATGTCTGTGATTTCAATTGCTCATTCAAGAGAAGACAACAAAACGGTGCAAAACTTGCGGTCATCCGCACAGTTGGTCGAGTCTTGCAGACTTCGGTGTTTGTACTTCAGTGTTTGTCAGTCTTCCCACAGAGCAGAAGAAAGTGAAAATCGTTTCTTTTGGAAACGAATAAACCTGTATTGTTTGTTTGGGTCAATGTTTGGTGTCCATCTCGTTGGGAGACCTGTTTTAGTGGATCACCCAATGAATCTTGTGTCTCTAGATCTCAGTTCGGCGTGTCGTCGTCTGGTGTAAATAGCAAGAATAAATATTTTGACAGAAAAGGAGCTTCAGAGTTCGGCATTCTTTTCACTGGCAAGATCAAGCTGCTTTTTCACACAAGTTGTAAGAGAAGTTAGTTGTTCACCTGGCCGCCAGGGGCGTTGTTGTGCGTCCCAATTCCTTTCAAGTTGAGTCACGTGACCACACACAGCGACATTAAAAGGTGGCCTAGTTAGCAAACGGTGGAACCTCACAGGTGAACGTTTCCGTTACAAACCGTGGATGGGAATTCCGGTGAAGTGGGTCTTCCGGAATTGATCTCGAATGACAGTTTTGATGAGCACGATGTGACAGTCAGTCGGTCAAAACCCGTTTTTGGTCCCTGTCTGAGTGCGAAAGTGAACTTGATGTGACGGGGAAATTCCCTTTGTGAGATTCAAAGGGAACTGGGCAACATGTCGGGCTTCTGCAAAGCGGACAGGGCTCACCTCAGTGAAGCGCTGACTTTTGTGTTGACAATTTTGCTGTGCAGTGGCTTCGCACAAAGCAAAATCCAGGAGGGAGGAGTGATCAATTCGGACACAGTGATCCACGAATACGAAACTCCGATGTTGATCAAGCGAGACGTGATTGTTGACAAGGACGTGACGCTCACGCTGGAAGCCGGAGTCGAACTCAGATTCGCTCCCGGAGTGACACTCGGTGTCAATGGAACGCTCATTGCAAGGGTACGTCCGTTTCTGTTCTTTTTAGTCAACCGACTATTGGCATCAATTGTGTAGGGGAACCAAAGGAAAGTGATGTCAGCAGATATATTGCCTTCCCAGCCTCTTGGCGCACTGAAGGATCAACGTTTCTGTGAGAAATGTTACATTTCCTGTGGTTTGTGGAGATCCATGGAATGGAAAAGAAAAATAACATCGAGCCGAAACCACATGTTTCGTGATGCATTTGATTTGACTGATTGAAAGAGATTTGTTGACAACAAATGTCAACTCTTGCAGGGCACTCCGAACCAACGGATCAAGTTGACGAAGGACCCGGGGACGGGCACGGCGCCGCCGCGCTGGCCGGGAGACATCCGCCTCGTCGACGAGCGCACCGTGTCGCGCGGCCGCCTCCAGGTCCGCTACCGCGGGCTGTGGCGAGGCGTCTGCGCCAACTTCCAAAAGTGAGTCCGCTTCCGAATCGGAAATGTGCTCTCTGCACTTTGCTGTTCAGCCCTCGTCTCTGACTTCTTGCGAAGGAAGATCCTGAAAGAACAATGGAATTTGAAAAAGTGATTTTCTGTTGTGCGTGGGTTTTTTTCGTCAAGTGTGTGACGCATTCTTCTGTGAAGCAAAGTTTGGTGTGTGTGTGTGTGTGTGTGTGTGTGTGTGTGTGTGTGTGTGTGTGTGTGTTGCAATTTACACTGTGTTCCGCGAAGCAAATTGAAAGTTGTGTTCTTCTCAGTTGGACGCAGGAAGATACGAACGTGACGTGCCAACAACTCGGCTTCAAAAACGGCACCTTCAGCTTCGTGTCGTTCGCGACCAACGACTCCATGTACATGTTGTACCACCGGCCGCAGTGCCGCGGCGACGAGCAACACGTGCTCGACTGTCCCGGAGCCAGAGGCATCCAGATCGGATCCAGAATATGTGGTGAGGCTGCCTTTGTGTTTTGTATGGTAGTGTGTGCATTGTGTTTGAAATTATTAGACTCGCTTTGACTACAGTTGTTTGCTTTCTGTTGTTACGCAGAGAACCAGCAGACAGTGCACTTGATCTGTGACGGACTGGCCCCAGGGACAGCGGTGGGTCACTGGTCGGGACTGGAGTTCTTCAACTCGACGCACGTGCGCGTGCAGGACGGGCCTTCCATCCTCATCAACAAATCTGCGTCCGTGCTCGAATACGTCGACGTCGAATTCGCTGGCGTTGACCGTGAGTCGCGTGTCTCTGTCTGCAAGAAATCAATCCTTTGGACAAATTTCCGCGACTAATAAAACTGTCAAAGCTGTGGAGAATCACACTCCCGGGTGGTGATCTTTTGCGTCTTTTTGTCCTTTTGAAACGCTCAATTTTAGGAATGTTTGGCTGAGCGCGTTTGAGTTGAGCGTGCGTTTCGTGTTGCTGACGGATCGCTGTGGCGTTTTGCAGAACACAGGAACCCGACTCCGGCGGTGCGCGCCGCGCCGCTGCCGCCGAGACTCTTCAACGTCGCCGTGCGCTACTCTGCGCTCGACGGTACCAACTTCACCGACGTGAAGACGTCCACCGAGGTCGCAGAGTCGCTCTTCACAGGAAACCGAGGTGAGTGGTTCCGGAGGCCGAGAAAAGTGGCGGAAGAAACCAAGTTGGATCTGTTTGGCAAAGCCGAGTCAATATTGGATCAGTGATGACGATTATGATGACTGCATTATTGTGTGTTGATTCCGAGCAAACTTTCTTCTTTTATTGCTCTGTGTTGGACACGGATGTCGCGGAACAGCCTGACGTCCGTGGCGTATTTGGTGCCGGACATGTCCGAACTTTGCAGGTCACGGTCTTGTGGTGGAGTCTCACTTCGGCCGAGTCCAGATCAGAGACACAGACATCATAGACAACATGGGCAACGGTATCAAGGCCAAGTTCCTGGATGGAAAGTGGCCCTTCTACGAAGGGGAAACGTTTTGCGAGGAGTCGAACCAGTACGTGAACAGCTACCCGCATGTCGTCTCGGGAATCCCCACACTTCCGAGCGACTGGAGCTGCACGCGGGTAAGTTGGCAGCTCACACGGAGCGAGCAGTTCACAACCCAGTTCTCCGTGTGGATCGTATCTGATTGACCTCGTGTAACTTTTGTACTCACATTTGTGCTGCTGCTTTTCAGACATTCAAAACAGGATTTGGTCAAATCATGACGCTGAACTTTGTGGAAATGAACAAAGAGGAGGCGGCGTCGGGAGAAATCACGGTGTACGACGGGCAGAACGACCGCTCGTTCGTCCTCGCCAAGTTCCCCGTCATCAACGGCACGATGCCGCAGGGCATCACGAGCACGCACAACTACATCAGCGTCAAGTTCGCCTGGAAGCGCCTGCCGTCCTCCTGCCCCAGACTAATCGACTGTATCAAGTTCACCATCATTGTGGATAGTGGGCTGGGTGAGTCGTTGTGAGCGGAAGCATCGTCGCTTGACACCCTCAAATAAGCAGAGTTTGCTGCCCTTTGCAAAACTGCACAGAAAATTGACGTTCATTTCAGAAACGGTGCCGGAGTTCACGTTGTATCGCTCCAACGTGTACAACAACACGCAGCACGGCGCCTACATCGAGAACTCGCGCAACTACGTGTTCATCAACGAGAGCAAACTGACGCACAACGGCTACGGCGCCGGGGTGCGCGTCTACGGTGGCGCCGCCGACGTGCACGTCAACGCGTCCAACGTCGACTACAACACGGACAACGGCGTCAACATCACACACGACGGTGGATGGCGCATCTTCAACATGTCTTCCTTCTCGCACAACTTGGTAGGGCTTTGGCTGTGCAAGAAAAGATCAATTGTCTGCCAAAACTTGTCCTTCCGTGTTCTTTTGAACATATGTCAATAATTTTGTCAGGGCAACGGTATCAACATCACTTTCAACGAAACGGCCGTTGACAACAAGACGCGAATCGCGAAGCATCAGATTACGGAGGTGTGGAAGTCGCAGATCGACTACAATGAGGGAACAGGAGTCAGAGTGGGAAACTACTGCAGGTAACTCCGACGGTTCGGTTGTAGAATCGGGGCGACTGCTTTGTCAAGTTTGAAAGATGCGTATGACATGAGTGCCTTCGCCCGCGGATTCGCCAGCAAGTGAACCAAGGCCGGAACGAGACTGCAGAATCGCACAAGAAGTTTTCAACCGTTATCTGCGGGTGGTATATATTTGCTTGATGGGCAATGGGTAGAAATACAACTCGCGCTTCTCCATACTTCCAGGAACAGTTTGCACAACGTGAACGACAGCACGTTCATCGAGAACAAGCGAGACGGACTCGAGTTCGAGTCGTGTTTCAAGCAGATCCCGGACGGGAACATGACCAACATGACGGCGGGCTGGAACCTGTTCGCGGGAAACCGAGGCCACGGCATCAGGATCGAGCCGCTCATCAACGCCGTCGGGCGCATCGGCAACAACACGTTCCGGGACCACCCCAGACACGCCCTTTTGCTGGACAACGGCGACGACTTCCTCCGGATACGCGAGTTTTACACGTTGAAAGTGGATTATGAAGTGACAAGCAACAGATTTGTGAACAACGAAGGGCACTACGTTGCCAAGTTGAGGTTGACACAAGGAACAAGTGTGCAAAAGATGATCTTCAAGCACAATACGCTCAAAGACAACCGGATAGAAGGGATGTTTCCTTCGCTGAACCCGAGACTCAGAGTGCACGCTGTGATCATCGTGTCGTCCAACAATGTGAACGTGAGTCGCAACTATTTGGTGAATCCCAACAGCAATTACGAACTGGCGACACATCTTCTGGACCGCAGCTCCATCATCGAGGCCACGAGGAATTGGTGGGACACCCTGGATTACCACAAGATCATCACGAAAATATTTGATCAGTTCAACAGGTACAACCTGGCTTTGCTTCAGTATCACCCCGTTCTCAAGTACGAAGACGAGTTGTACGGCAGCAACGAGGACTACGTCACCAACCGGGTGCGTCCGGAGGAAGTGAAGTTCGATCGCGGCAACGTGCTGGGGGGTCGTCTGGCCATACCCTTCACGACGGACTACCGTGAGACCCACTATTACGTGGACCGCGACCTGACCATCCTGCCCGAAGGGAGGCTCACCATTCTTCCAGGCACCACTCTGGAGTTCCCAAATGGCATCGGCATGCTGGTGCACGGGCGACTCGACGCTGATGCCAATGAGAGGGAACCGATCTTCATGAAGCTGAAGAACGAGACGACCATGACCAACAGCTCGTTCGTGCGCCTCGTTGATGGGGACAGTGAGATGGAGGGGAGACTGGAAGTGAGGCCGAATGACGAGGAGGAGTGGGGAACCGTGTGTAACAGAGTGAGTGTCTTGACCGTTGCGTTCAGGCTCGCCATGCATTCAGAGATCTTGATTCCGGTTCTGGACCAGAGCAACAAGCGCACGAGAAGCAAATCGCACTTTCTGTTCTTCACCTTGATTTCGCCTTGTCTGTGCGGTTTTGCTGTGTGATCACTCGTAATTCGCCTTTGTTTGTTGCGCAGGGCTGGACGATCACGGACGCGTCCGTGGTGTGTCAGATGCTGGGCATGGTGGTGCACCCTGACGACTGGCGCATGATGACCGACTTCCCGGGGGAGCGGGACCAGCCCATCTGGAGGAGCCAGGTGGCGTGCACCGACCTCGACCTCAACATGATGGAGTGTCGCGCGGACGACAGGGAGCAGCACTCGTGCGATCACTCGATGGACGTCAGTGTTCGCTGCCACAGTCCGACTTGGGCAGGTCTGTGAACCTGTGACTTTCTTGATCAGTGGACTGAATTCGAGGGGAAAAAGGAGCAGCCTTTGATCACTTGGTTTGCGAGGCATCAGTTGTAAACTGTGCCTTTTCAGGAGTTCGCTTGCTGGCGACTGCGCAACGGAGCACGTTCGACCACGTGACGATCACGGACACCGGCCTCATGGACCCGACCGTCATCCTCTACTCGCCCGCCATCCACATCGACTACAACCGCCACCGCCTCGAGCGCCTCACCATCACACGCACCATGGCAGACGGCATCGAGATCGTGCGCAACGACCCCTACTCCAACTGCAAACTCTCCCACAGCCACATTGCCAACAACATGGGTGAGAACAACAACGTCTTTGTGGCCTTGTGAGCTTGACAAGCGCTTCCGCAAATCCTTTCAGTCCTCGAGTTGAACACGATCTTTTGCAATTGTCACTGGTTCCTCAAACACATTGATTTTCTTCCAGGTAACGGTGTGTCGATCCGAGCTCCATTCTTCGAGATTGAATTCAGCAACCTGACGAGCAACACCAAGACTGGCTTCATGTACAACCCGCACTACACGAGCTACGAGGCGCTGCAGCTCAGGACGGGCATCCACGATCCCAGGGTACGGCGAGTTCTCGGCAACAGAAGTGTGTGCCACATGAGGTCGAGATGGTTATGAACGATTGGACAAATCTCCAGAAAGTACCAGCTTTCTTTCCCAAAATACTGTGACTTCTGGACAAACTGCAAGGAACTGTTTCAATATTCAGGTGATAAACGACATCGATGGGTCGGGGCTGGACATCCGCGAGGAAGGCTACTACTTCCTGACGACGCGCGAAAGCGCCGTCATTGAGGACGCGACGTACGACGTCGAGATCCGGGTCGACAGTGGCTTCAAGGTGCGAAATCACGTCAACACGCGCGCGGCATGTCGCGTGCAAATAAAACTGAAGCTGGAAACCAGCCAGACATGTCACGCTTCTTTTGTCCTGGCAGACAGGCAGACATTCTTCCAACACAGTTTTCGTCCTTTCCAGGTTGTCGTGGACGTGCTGGACTACAACCCGGACGTGACGCAGGAGAAGGTGACGGTTTACGACGGGCGGCGCACAGCGATCCGTCCCGGCACCATTCACTGGGCCATCGAGGAGGACCTCGTCGACTTCCCGGTCGTGTCGTCGGGCAACGTGGCGACGCTGCGCTGGAGGGTCACGGGACCCGCGTCCGGGAGAGCGGCGTTCGTCGTCAGAGCGAGTGAGTTTGTCTGAATTGGATGTTCACACTTCTCTGAATGAACCTCCGATACTGCACATAAATACAATGGTTGCGAAGATGTCGATGGTTGCGAAGATGTCGAAATCTGCAAACTACCGTAAAATCCCGCGTATAAGACCCCTTCGCGTATAAGACCACCCCCCTTTTTCAGCCACAATATCAGTTCAAAGCCAGTTTTTACATTTTCAAGAAAAATTATTCCCACATGTAAATTTAAAGTTTGTCTGAATCAAAACCCAGGAAATTACTCTTAAAATTATTTTCTCTAATTTTTTTTTTCTAAAAAATAGTAAGAATTCTTATTCTACAAGCTATAAATATTGCTTTTTGGGCAATTTTTTGATAAGTTTCCCTTTTTTTTACTGAACTTTAATGCTTCCTCAACTCATCCCACTCTCTTTTGACTTATTTGAAAAACTTATTTCTACTCTTTACTTTGATATAAAAAGTAAAATCCTCATGTATAAGACCACCCCCCATGTTTGGCATGAATTTTTGAGCATCAAAAGGGGGTCTTATACGCGGGATTTTACGGTAATCTTGTGTCTTCAGAGCGGCACAGCTGGGAGTGGCCGTTCCCGGACCTCGTGGTGCGCAACACGTCCATCCACAACAACACGATGGGCGTCGTGACGCGCCACTACAACCAGCCGTCCAACGAGTTCTACGACCTCTTCTTCAGATACAGGTGGCAGACCATCAGCATGCACGCCGTCCACTTCAAGGTACCGAGGAGCTCGTTCAGAAATGCACTGGTTTTCAAAACTTTCAGTGTTTCAGAGTCAATGGCGCAAGAATTATTTACCTCAACGTTGGTGTTTTCAGAACAACAAGGACGTCGCGCTGCACGTGCCGAGCATCACCAAGTACCACGAGTTCTACGTGCCGACGTACCAGGAGTTCGAGGCGCCGTTCCGCGTCGCTGAGATCGTGTACGCCGTCGAAGACTCGCTCTTCGAGGGCAACGGGGACCTGGTGCGCGGCGAACACAACCACGTCGAGTTCTCCAACAACGTTTGGATCTGGCAGGTGAGTCGTCACTTTCAACTCCTCACAATCAGGAAATAGTGGTGCGTCCCAGAAAGTAATGGTGTGAGGCCGGGATTTTGCGACTTGACCAAATGGATTTTGGAATCGAATTCATTTCTTGTTGGAAGTTAGGAAGTCGTAAAAAGAAACGTCCGCATGTTGGATGGGGAACACCTCGCTCGTGCACAGTTGAAGTGATACTTTTTGCTGACGCTTGCGGTGCTTCAGTTTGATTTCGCAGAGACAACCATCAGTTCGATGCTTTTCAGGTGACGAACAACGTGTTTGAGAGAAATCGCGGCGGCTTCACATTGGAGCTGCCCAAAGTGAACCTCATGTACCAGGAGGTGTTCAACCACAGCGTCGATGTCAACGATACCATCTTCGAAAGGAACGAGCACTTCGAGTTCAGGATTGACGGTTTCTACTGTAATTCGAGCGTGGCGAGGAACCGCTTCCAGCACAACAAGTGCAGAGTCGGCTGCATCACGTTCACCGGCACCGAGAAGGACTTCGACATCCAGGAAAACCAGGTGTACGACAACACGGGCAAATACATGATGGAGTTCTTCATGAACAGCCACACGCCGTACACGCGCTGGGTCGATGCCATCGTCATGTACAATGAATTCAAACGGAACACGAAATATGAGACCTACAAACATTCTGTGAGCAGCAGCCCCGACACGTACACTCTGGGGATCAAGGGGGTGCAGAACATCACACTGAACAGGAACCTGTTTAAGAATGACATGGACTATGAAATGGTGGCTGGGCAATCTTCCAACATTCTGGAGAACTATTTGGATGTGACGGAGAATTACTGGGGGACTGACAACCAGCTCCTGATCAAGGAAAGGTTGTTCGACTTTGACGACTGGAACAACTATGCGATAGCAGAGTACTATCCCTACCTCCTCCTCGACAGCTTCGACTCTCCCACCGCCACCACAGGCAAAGCGCAGGCAAACCTCGATGTGGACAAACCTCTGGGTGGTCGCATTGAGCGGCCAATGACTCTGTCCAAGAGAGAGGAACCTTACATTGTGCACAAGGATCTGACCATCATGCCAAAAGCGTCGCTTTACATCGAATCTGGAGTCGAGTTGCTGTTTTACCCAAACGTTGGGATTCTGGTGTTGGGATCCCTGACAGTGCGCGGATACGAGGACGACAGGGTTCGGTTTGGTCCTGTGGACCTCTCCGACATTGGGTCTCAGGGTGAAGTGGGTCGGAAGAAGCGAGACACCTCGGCTGCGTACGGCGAAAACTACATTCCGATCGAGGACCGACCCCAGCCGGGAGATCCTGGAGAACAAGGAGCGGTTCGCTTGGTCGGAGGCGACCATCCGTACGAAGGCTTCATGGAAATCTACAACGCCACCGAGCGGCGTTGGACCATTATCTGTGACTCCAGTTTCAACAGAGAAACGGCCGAAGTTGGCTGCAGAAAAATGGGCATGGAAACGAGCAACGTGGTTGTGCGAAGATTCCGCTACTATGACATTTTTGTCTTGGGCTTCCCTCTCATGCACGAACAAGTCATTGAGTGGTTTCACAGATACAGCTACATTTGTGATGGATCCGAAAACGGCTTTGAGCAATGCAGGTACAAAATCAACATCGGTCTTCCCATGTGCATGGACGCGCGCGATTACGTCTTCGTACGTTGTGGACCCAGAAACCTCGCGGACAACTACGAATACTGGGGCAACCTGCGCTTCTCCACTCCCGAGTACGAGGCGGACAAAATCTCGCCCGGCTACTCGTCTCTCGAGTTTCTCGACATCTACGGGGCCGGGATGCTGCACGAGGAGCACGCGGCCGCGGTGCAGGCCGTCTACCGCACCCCGATCACTGACAACGTGCGCATCACCAACTGCGCCTGGAACGGATACGACTTCATCGCTCCAAAAGACGAATTCCTCGTCACCAACAACGTCATCAGCAACAACCACGGCTACGGGATCGGAGGCATCGCGCTCAACGGAGATTCGAATTACGACATCAGCGTGTCGACGTTCCGACCCCTGGTCGAGAACCACATGCCGTACAACACGTTCGGCGTCGTGCGCATGTGCACCTCCGAGAAACTCATCTACGTGCGCGAGCGCGTGCTGCTCTACTTCAAGTACGACTATGAGAACGTCGACTGCATCAAGGTGCGTGAAACTCTGAACTTCGAGAAAATTGTTCACAAAAGGTTTCTTGCAGACAATAGTCGCAAGCATCGACAGAAACCAGTTCACATTTGAAAGTTGCAGTAGTTGTGATCAGCCCGTTAAAACCAGCCTTTTGTTTCTGTGTCCTCCCTGACGTGAATTTTGAAATTCGAATGTGTAATTTTGCAGGTGTTACGAAGCAAGGTGTACGGAGAGAACAAGCGGATGGCGCTGCGTTTCCTGCAGATCAATCTCTACAACGACACGTTCTACAGAAACGCCGTCGAGATGTACAACGGGGATTACTTCGAACCGGAACTCCTCATCGGTGAGAATTCGCAAAATCACCAGTCGTTCGCCAGTCTACACAATGCTCAATCACTCCTTGTTCTGCTGCACAGGCAATTTGTCAGTTTGTGTTTGGTTGTTATCAATCCAAAGACAGCAGTGTTCAGCAATATGTGCAAGCTTTTCATTCTTGAAATCAGGCGAGTTGACGGGAAACAGCACGATGGCGGAGAAGCGAATGAAGTTCGAGACTTCCGGTTTCTACGACACGATGGGAGTGCGCGTGACGGCGTCGGCGGCGCACGGCAGCTTCGGCTTCATCGCCGAGGTGGTGACGGTGCCCGTCTCGCCCGGCTGGAAGCCAATCCTCGGTGAGAAACGGCCACTGTCTTAGTTTGGAGGGGCCGATCGAACTTCGTTGGGGGTGTTTTCCTTCTCCAGCAGCTCTTACAAACAATTTTTACCGATTTTGGAAAGGAGTCAACGCGAAAGTCGTCATCGCTTTGTTGTGGTGTGCGTGTTCTCCACGTCTGTGCTGTGTGCAGGTCCCGGACTGCGGCAGTGGATCGTGAGCACAGCCATCACGGACAACGAGGGCGGCGGCTTCAGCTTCCAGAACGTGGGCGAGCTCAACCCGACCGTGCTCATCGAGGGCTGCCGCATCCAGAACTGCGGCCTCAAGATGCTCAACATGACGTCGCCAGGCGTCATCGACATGTATGTGCAGAACACGCGCATGTGCACGATCGCCAACAACTTTCTGGGCGACAACGCGGCGGGCATCACGGTGGAGACGTACTCGAACGTCAACTCGAACGCGCTGTACGCCAACATCACCAACAACGTCATCATCTACACGACGCACGGGGAGCCGCTGCACGTCGAGGGCCACTACTTCCAGGGCTTCTACATCAAGAACAACTTCATCGCGCACAACCGGATCGCGCACCGCAACGTGGTGTCGCTGTTCGGCGTGCAGGCCAACTTCACCATCAACACGCTGACCAACAACACGGCGCGCACCATCATCAACGCCTCCGTTCCCTCCAACATCGACATCACGCAGAGGTTCGACTCCAACTACATCTACGAGAACCTGGCGATCGGAGGCAACTTCACCACCATCTTCCTCTACTCTCCTCGTTTTCTCATCCGCGAAAACTTCCTCTTCAACACGCACAACATGTTCGAGCTCGTCACCTTCAACCGATCCAAGCCGCTCAAGTGGGAGGACAACAACCAGGACTACCCGCAGGTGGAGGCGGAGAACAACTTCTGGGGCTCCCCGAACCCGGCCTACGTGGCCGGTCGCATCTGGGAGCGGCACGACGACGACAACCTCATCGGCGTGCGCTTCGAGCCCTTCTACAAGGCCAACACGAGCGTGCTGCAGGACAAGTGTCCCCCTGGATTCCGGCTTTACCCGAAAGTGAACAGCTGCTACATGTACATGGGAGCTGTGCTGCCGTATCATGAAGCCGAGAAACAGTGCCAGGTGAGGGGTCCGCAGCCCATGTTGAGACGAAATGTGTTTGTCGTTGGTGAGATGATATTTCCTCTTCATTTCACAAGGGTTGCACAGATCCCGATGAGTTGAGGTGGTGACGTATTGACTTGATTTCGCAGTCCAACGGAGCGCGGATCGGGTGGGCGCGGCACAAGGACGTGGAGCGCTTCATGGGCGAGCTCGTGTCGTCGGCGCAGGAGAACTACGACGAGCGCTGGCGCGTCTGGGTCGACCACCGCAAGCAGGACGGGGCGCAATGCTCGTCGCTCCGCAACTACAAGATCAGCATGGTGGACTGTGACCGCCTCCTCCCGTACATCTGTGAGAGAGGTGAGCCATCGTTTTATCGCAATGTTCAACAATGGTGGTGTCTTGACACTCGTTGCGTGAGCCAAGAACCGAACGACATGTAGCGCGTCGCACCGAAACACGGGGTACATCATCCGTCACTGCAGGGCCGAGTTTGTGCTTTTGGTGCCAGGTTGTCACACCAAAGTTCTCACCACTGCAGTTGCAAGGTGTGACATTCAAGACAAGCTTCTAAGTTGTCGGACCAAGAACTGAGCAACAAATTCTGTTTCTGAGAAGTCATTTTCTTTCTGAGCTTTGAAGCACCCCACGTTGTGGAATGACAGCTTTCTTGGAGAACTTTTTGGTTTGACTTTTGTTTTCAATTTTCCACTGACCCCTTTCAAACACTGGTCAAATCGCAGGGGTGGAGAGGGGATCACTGTGTCAAACTGAAGTCTGAGGCTGTACGTCCATGTGGCAAACAGATCTGCAATTGATTTGCATGAAGGATTGATGACAGGCACATTTTTGAGACTCTTTTCGTGGTTCTTGTGCCGCTCCTGTTTGCACCTGTTCCTGTCAAATGACTCGCTTTTTTCCTGCACGACTTGACATCTTCCTTGACTGAAGTCAAAAAGTATTTCGTAATTGTGCAGATTCATTCACGAGGCGAACAACAAAATATATTCTATAGAAAATGTCCGCTGTGGCTTGAAGCTGCACTTCACAAAAGCTGCGTCATCGGATTGTAACCAAACACCAGATGCTTCAAATGTTACAATATAAATGTCCACACCTGGTCTTGTACTTTTCAAGTTGTGTACCTGTTTGATGAGAGTACCTACAGGTTGCGGGGTGTTGTTGACATCAAACATTGTTTTCAAGGAGCAATGAATGTCTTCCGTCTTGTGCCCACCTTTTTGACGGAAGTACACTGATCGCTTCTGTCGTATTTGAGACACACAGCCAACAGGTGGTTTGGTTGGCCTTGTGTATGACACATTGATGAAAATGGCTAAAGGCCACAGGTGCACAGGTGGAAACAAGATGGTCGTTCACAGTCCAGGGAGAGAAATATCTTCAAACCCGGAATGACATAACTACAATGCGTCTGAAAAGACATTGTTTGGAAAAGAGCACGTTTTGATCACTCATTGTCTTTCTTTGCTGAAATAGAAAAGGTATAGGATTTTTTTTGAAGTGTACGAGTGTGGGACACTTCTGAGTCCACACCTTGGTGAGTCTGAAAGCGGATGAGCTGTCTCGTGCGTGAGGTGGAATCTCGTGGAACGCTGAAACAGCGAAAGTGGTTTCTTCGTGTGTGCAAAGATGCTGCACACGAAAACTCGTGTTTAGGCAGCTGATATAAGCACAATATCCCTTTCTTTGAGAGTCGGTTCTGTCAGGTTGGTTCACGTGATTTTATGGTGGAAGGGCGTTCAAGGAAAATGTATATCTGGTTCACAATCATTTTGTTGTGTTTTACTGGCTTTGTGACTGACCCTCAAGTCAGCATTGATCGACATTTTGTCCGATTGTGTCAGATCATAGCTCAAGCCGTGCATCGCGTCTGGTTGAGGACGTGATGTGATTGGTTGGTTGATTGCAGATCCGTACGTGATCGCCGAGATGTACTGGCGTCCGATCATCATCGTGCTCGGTATCATCGCCGCCGCCATCATCATCATCATCATGATGCTCTTCTTCGCCTGGCTGAAGGTAAACAACGCTTCTCTCGAACACTGTCCTCTTGCCCCGAGTACCTTTCGAGCTGTTGGGTTGACTCAGACGGTTGCTGACCAGTTGCACTCTGGTTCCGGACCAGTTCGTGTCGGTTTTTTTATTGGTCGCCTATGACTCATCGTGGGGCACGCACGCGGAACATAAATGTCAAAGATTGAAATATCAATGAGTCTGCTGCTATCGAATAGATTCTGTCTTTTTGGGTCCGTACTGCAATTGATCCGTCCAATTCAAGAAGGTCTTTACCTGCAGGCACTATACGAGGGGAATACTGAAAGTCTTTTCTGTCATGTTCAGCACCTGGCTGCGATCAGGCTTTGTGCTTGTCCGCCAAAGCATTGTTCTCTGTAGTCAAGAGCGGTTCGAGCG
>JAAUXT010007788.1_pt1 | contig 15346 bp, 9 predicted proteins | sample 7278171 | NCBI WGS metagenome assembly JAAUXT01 (sample SAMN14350112, study PRJNA611818) | marine sediment metagenome | isolation source: surface marine sediment (1.8m) | place: French Polynesia: Moorea | collected 2018-08 | reverse complement strand
TATGTATGTATGTATGTAAGTATTTATGTATGAATGAATGTATTTATTAATGTATGTATGTATGTATGTATGTATGTATGTATGTATGTATGTATGTATGTATGTATGTCATTGCAAGGACGTCGATTTTAATTTGTGACAAGGGTGGGGACGGGGCAAACCTGGATCTGGTATCTGACGGAACAAATTTATAACAGTTGAGAGACCTTTTGAAGAAAGTCACACTCAAACAAAGAAAGGTTGTGTTTCGCGGCAAAACGGTTGGGGTGGGGTACATTTTGCGGTTTGGGGCTGACGCCGGCACTCCCCACCCGCGCATACAGGCCCTGAATAATTTGACTTGCACTTCAATTCACCTTTCGTTTCAATTTTTTCAGTGACTCGGAAGAAAGGTGCCCTGGAGACGGGTGGCGGGTGTTTGTGTTTGTGTCACGCGGAGCCGAATCCGGCCTCCACCCCGCCCTCCCTCCAGAGTCCGCCCAGCCGAAGACACAAGCAGGCCTCGCCCACTAAAAGAACACGACAGTCTTCTGCAAGTGATACACCACCCGTCACCCATGACAGAGGTATGGGCAGCAGTAGGGAGACAGGAGGGGAGAGGAACAGGCTGTGTAGCCGTCTGCAGGGGGACGGAGAGGAGGGTGAAGAGGAGGATGTCATACAGACAGTGCACGATGCGATGACGGACTTCTTCAGCGCGGAGGAGGAGGCAGATGAAGAGATCGAGGACAGAGGTGACGTGCGCGTGCAGTTCTCAGAGGAGGACCAAGAGGAAACGGTGGAGGTTGGAAAGAAAAGAAAGACAGCAAGCGGAAGGAAGGAAAGTTGCGGACGCAGTGACAGCGAAGAGATAGTGGAGAAAAAGGTGAAAGGGGGGCAGAAAGAAGCAGTGAGAGAAACTCCTGAGCACGGTGCGTGCAGGAAAAGTAAGAGAGACAGGAAACCCCCGACAACGTTTGAAGCGTTTCTGATGGAGAAGCCATTGGCTGTTGCCAGTAGGGAGCAGACCAATCAGGCAATGGACGCGCCAGAGAAAACGTCCCCCGGACTAAAAATCCTCAACGTTCGGACCCTGGCCCCCACGACGGGACCCTTTCCTCGCGGAAACAAGAACACCTCAAGGACAGTGGACAGAAGCGTCCAGACGATGGTCGCCAAGGAACTCACCACCAACTCCCGCAAATCCGGGAAAGTTCTCACAATCGGTTCCTTCCAACCTGCCAAGGTCAGCGCGGCGGCCAGGCCGCGTTTGACCTCGGTTCTGGAGCGGAGCAAAGCGGTGCAAACCAGCCCCAAACCCAACTGCATCGGCAGAGTGATGTATGCGCGCAAACCTGCACCCGTTACCATGGAAACCGAGGCGGAGGAACCTATTTTCGACTGCACATTCCACAAATTTTGCATTTTGAACAAGACCAAGTTTCGCTCCAAGGAGGACCTGACGCGACACATCGTGTGCGGGTTCCGGGAGCAGCCGCATCCGACCACGGAGCCCCGGGAGCAGAACTCCTACTGCCCCCGACCCCCAGGGCCCCCCGACCCGGGCTCCACCACCCCCGCTACGGGCAAACAGCCGCCTGTCCAGAGAGTGACCAATCAGAACAAGATAATAACGCATCAGAAAGTTGCTCGGACGCAGCTCCGGCGGATTCTCCCGAAACCAGCGGAGCCGCTGCTGAAGACGGCGCCATCTCGAGGAGAGCCTCGGAACGAGGGGAAAACGCCGGGAACGCAGAATCGAGGCTCCTCCGGAAGAGCTGGCGGCGTTCCGAGCAAAGCGTCCCGGGACAGTGAAGGCAGCGAGACGGGGACGGGTGAGGAGGGCGAGAGGGCTCTGGACTGCCCCGTTTGCTCGGAGCAGTTCTCCGAAACAGCCTCGGTCTACACGCACATGCGCACAGCGCACACCGATGCCTTCAGACCGGCCAACAACCTGTCGAAAAGAACGGGTGGAAGGGCGGCCGCCAAACTGAACCGGAAGTCGCTGCCGGAAGTAGAGGACGTGAAACCGGATGTGACGAAGCTGTCCGAGGCTTTAACAGCCCAAGGCAAGATCCTGGTGTCAACCAAGGAACTCACACAAGTCGTTTATCCGTGCAAGGTCTGCAGAGCCATCTTCTACCACGACTTCGAGTTGGAGGGTCACATCGCCTCGGCGCACCGCGCACCTCCCGATCCCGCCCAGCCGAAGGAACGACGAGACGACAATGCAACCCATACAAAATCCCCGCCGGTGACTCAGCCTGGCGGAGTCCTGCGTTGCCCGGTGTGCTCGGACAAGTCCATCACGTTCAGCAACGCCAGTCAACTGCAGCTGCATCTGAGCGCGTCCCACGGCGTTCAGGCCAAAGTGGTGACGATGGGCGATAATAAGGACGCCGCCAACCACGTGACGGGATACGGAGGTCACTTCGAGTGCCCCGTGTGCGCACTGATTTTTGCCACATCCACCGATATGTACGCGCACCTCAACGCGACGCATTTGAATCGTCTCGCGAAGACGTGAAAACGAACTGGGCCGAGGCGGGAGCGTTCGTTATGTTGCAGCTCGCGCCAAACGCCCGAGGGTCTCGATTCCTGCGCGATTTGTACACGATAAGATAAACTCCGTTGTCGCTTGTACGAAGATAGAACCAATGCTGAATTCCTTCATGTTTGAGACTGACCCTGCACTCGAGGGTGCAGTTAACCTTGTTTCTCTTTTGTACCGACACAAACAATAGAATACCCTTTTGTTTCCAAAACAAAGACAATGTCAATAGTCTACACTGTGAGAACTGTTCACGGGAGTCCTTCAAAGTAGTTGCCGTTTTCGTGAAGGCATCTTCTCCACCGTTTTGGCCATGAAGCCATGATGCTGTGATGATACTCCATCATGGTGATTTATGCAATTTTGTCACTGACAGCCTCCTTCAAGTGTTCCAAGGAAGGAAAGGAAACCCCCCTCAGATTCCTCTTGAGTCTGTGGAACAGCCAGAAATCTGAGGGGGCGAGGTCTGGGGAGTAGGCAGGATGGGGAAGGCGCGTCCACCCCAGTTGCTGGATGAGTGCAATGGTGAGATTGGCCATGTGGGTGGGTGTATTGTCAAGATGCAAAAACCTTCTGCCATGCACTGTTGTGTGGAGCCTCCTGTGCCTGTGAGCTGCATCAAATCTCCTTAGAATGGCACGGAACATCTGCTGATTGACAGTCTGTGGTCTTTGAACAAATTCATAGTAAACCATCCCTCGTGAGTCATAAAAAGACACCAACATTACTTTCTTGGTGGCAATGGTCTTTCTTGGGATTTGGGAGATTGGCTCCCCTGGCCTGAGCCATTCCTTGGACTGGTTCCTCATGTTTGGGTCCCAAATGTACATCCAAGATTCATCCATTGTTACAACATTCCTGAAGACTCTTGGGTTTTGGTGGAGAAGTCTGGTGAATAGGTTGCAAACATCTCTTCTGCGCTGTTTGTGCCAATCTGTGAGCACTGCAGGTACAAAGGTGGAGGTTCTTTTGGTCATCTTCAAGTCCTTCTTCAGGATCCGCTGCACAGTTGAAGTGGGAATCCCTGTCTGGACAGAAATTCCCTTCAGAGTTGACCAGCGATCGGCTGCAACAGCGTCCTCCACCTTGCGCACATTCCTGGGTGATCTTCCACTTTTGGTCTTTGGAGCCCTTGCCTTGTCCACAATTGTCACATGCCCACCTCGGAAGTCAGAGATCCACTTGTGAATGCTGCGGTCACAGAGCACTCAAGGGTAACATGTGTGAAGAGCAACTTTGATCTCACCAAAAGTCCAGCCGATTTTCACACAGAAGTAAATGTTCACCTGCTGCTGCAGCTGCCAAGACAGCTCCACAACCCTCTTCATGTTTCTGTCTCTGTCAACGTGGAAAGACCGTCTTTGATCACAGGTAACTGCCACAGTGAAGTCTAGGTCAGTGCGGTGTAGTCAGACCGGCGGCGACCTCCACTGATGACCGTTCCCGTCTCAAACATGAAGGAATTCAGCATTGGTTCTATCCTTGTATGCCGAAGGGTTCCAATTTGATCCCTGCGCAAGACTGTTGATTAGTGTTGGTTGCACTGAAGGGTCACGCACACCAACGAGGCTTCGTCTTGAAAGGCGCCTCGTGCCTTGCGGTGCCACAAAACACGCAAGTTGCACATAGCGAGACGCGAGATTCGTCCCAGTGTGTTGGGTTCGCCAACAAGAAACTGAAGTTGCAAGGCGCAAGTACGTTGAGTGTGTACTGTTCAGGAAGATAAGAAGCATTGGTTTTGCAGACCTTTTGCATCGATTTGTCGCGAATCACGCGATGTCGTTCGTCTGAGTTGAACGGCACCACAATCTGATGAAAAACGCCACGTGGTTCCCACTTCCGGTTCCCACTTCCGGTGTGCGGCGTGCGCATCTGTTCGTGTCACGTTTTGTCGCCACGTGGGTTCCCAAACTGTCTGTTTCAAGGGTCACCAGGATGAGAAACGTTTCTTGAGGGTCAAGTGTCGTGCAGGGACCACAACGTTCCGCGATTCCTTTGTCTTTATGCAATTGGGTGCAGTTGGGTCAACACGCGCGTGTGATGCCAAAATGGAGACTGTTCTTCACATCTGTGTTTCCTGCAAAGGTGCGACACAGCACGGATCCAGGCCAGACTCTCAACCCGAATTTCGACTTTCAAAGTTTTGCCTCTGCACGCTCACGTGATCAGCCCAAAGTCCACCCTTTGACATGACAAAAAACGTAAAATTTGCCGTTTGGTGGAAAAAAAAATTGAGGGAGCAAATTTAAGGATGGTGAGCAGGCCTGAGCCCCAGGAGTGAGTCCTCGCTGGAGCTGTTTCTTTTTGCTTTGGCTAGGTTCAGAGGAGCCCCCCCCCCCAAAGGATCAGCCCCTGGAGCTGCTGGCTCGGACTTCTGCTGAACTGCTTGGTCCACCACACATAACCTGCACACGTACTGCCAGTGCGACATCTGGCTCACCACGCCCGTTGCGCCATCTGGTGCGCGCGATGAAGCGAACCGTCGGCTGCGCATGCGCATGCGCGCGCTTCCGGATTGAAGACGCTGTACTCGCTGCTGTGGCCTCGTGATGAGCACAGAAAAAAAGTACACACGTTCACAAGTGGTCGATGTCGCCCTTTAATAGCAGTGAAGAAGTTGAAAAGAGCAGAGTGAGCCAGCTGCTTCCGAGTACACACAGGTCACGTCCGATTTGCCCGACACGGGACAAACTTTTCTGTTGAAGAAAGGAGCTGCTTGGGTTTAACGATGTTTGCCTGTGCGTGGTCGACAGCTTGTTCGATTGAGCGTCGTTCATGTGCAGGCAATAGCCTCTTTTAGCATAACGCTCCGAAGCCACAAAACGTACACGTAGCACGTAGTTTTCAGGTACACCTTGGCTATTTTACGAGGGTAATACAGTACTAAAACTCCTTTCCGTCATGTTGGCAATTTGGGTCTTGTTTTCTTCACATGTCAATGACTTCTTGGTCATTCTGTTGTGCAATTGAGTTTAGGACATTGTCGACATGACCCACTTGCCCAAACATGACGGAAAGGAGTTTTAGTATTGCCCTCGTAGAAGGGTCACAAACAGCTCACAAACCCAACAGTGAGATGTGGACACTTTCAGGGGAGTTACATCTGTGAGCTACGTGTTGCGTGTACATTTTGTGGCTGCGGAGCCTGCTGCTAAAACTCTCCATTGTTCGCCAGACACGTGCACGGTCGGATTTCAGTGATTTTTTCGGATTTTGCTGAAGTCGGGTCAGGAGGACCATACCTGTAAGTCCGTGAGTGTGCGTCAAGCAGGAAGTCAGTGTGCAACAAATCAAATTTATCATCTCTGCATACATGTTGCTCGAAGCAGCAAGAAAATCCCACGAGTGGGACGATCGCTGTCGAGACGTTGAAACTTTTGTTTCACAAATTGCAATCTTCTTGGAAATTCTGTGTCAAGGATTTTGAAGTCTGAGCGCGTGCATTGGAAGGAAATTAGAAGTTGAAAGGATTTATCCGAACCTACTGTGTATCGTGGAAAGTTTAGACACGCCTTCAGGATGTGATGACGTCATCTCAATTGTATCCGTCAAGAGGTTGGTCGGTTTTGGCCTGATGATTCCTGTGGGGTCTGTCTTGCAGTTCCGGGGAACTTCAGGCTTCGCCTTCCCCCCCCCCCCACCTCGAAATGATTCCGAGCCTGGCGGTGGGGGGGGGGGGTCCAGGATCCGCTGGGGAGGTGTCTGGCGCAATCGATCGAACGGACGGTTTGGGTTGATCTGGAAGGCGGTGAGGATATGGCCAGACACCCATGCAGACAGGTGTCTGGCCCTTTCATGCATGTTCAACTTGAACATGCGTGGTCACACGACGTTCGAGGCACTCATTCAGGCGTGCATCGAGTGACATTTTCAGGGTGTGTCTGACTACTGTATTTCAAGTTGGTGTGGAAACCAGGAGACACAGGTACGCGTATCTCGGTTCGCCCGTATCTCCTCATTTCATTCCACTGAATCAATCCTGGATTCACCCAAAAGCTGGTGCAGGATTTTTCTCTCGAATGTTGCGTGGAACTCTCGAAGTCTGACACAGGAGCCGAACGAGATTCGATCTGCAACAACATGCACAACAAGTGAAAAGACAACGGGACAAAAAAAAATTCTTGGAATACGAGGGCCACCACCTGCACGCATCAACCACAGTCGCCCCTGTTGTGTGTGTGTGTGTGTGTGTGTGTGTGTGTGTGTGTGTGCATGTGTGTGTGTACATTGGCGTGTGTGCGTGTGGGTGGGTGCGTCGTGAGTTCATCGAAATCTGGACTGCGATGCAAACACTTGTTTCATGGTGCTTGATCGGAGACGGTTTGGGAGGTAGCTTGAGCACAGATTCTCAGCATTTTGGACTCGTGACTGTGTTGCGTCCCGGAACAAGGAGACAGCACAGAGATGCTACATCCGGGGCGGAACCTGCAGGTTCAACCCGATCCTGAAGAGGGTTCAACCTTGGGGAAGGCGTAACCAGGGAGGGAAAATGAAATTTCAGCGGATTCAGGGACCGTGAGAAACGTACATGGCCCAACCCTGACTGGAATCGGACCATGATGAGCTGAGCGAAATTGGACTGGAATAAACAACAACAAAAAGTCGCACGAGGTCTGTCCACGAATTGACCCGGATCTCTTTGTTCAAGTCAACCTGTCAGTTGGTGTGGTGAATTTGGCCTCACTGGTTGCATGGAACAGTGAATGTGGCCCAACCTGCAGTTGGTGTGGTGAATCTGACCCTTCTGGTTGGTTGGTGAATCTGACCTCACCAGTTACTGTGGTGAATCTAGCCCTCCTAGTTGGTGTGGTGAATTTCGCAAAGTTTGTGTTCTGACAAAACGGGAAATTTGTGGACGAACCACGTACCTCAGATCCAAAAATTTTCAGGGATCAACGGGGCTAAGAGCATCCGTGGGGTGGACAGTGATTGAATGACTGAAACATCACGCGCATGTGCGTGAAATGATTGACAGCGCATCCTGACTTTTCACCAAGGCCAGCAGTTTTTGTTTTCAAATGGCGTTTGATTTTTTTTTGTCAGCGGCCTTTGGAGATTGATTTGAGTTTCATCGAACAGCTGACTATACATCGAGGAAGGGCTGCGCTGCGCTGCTGGGGTCACGAGAGATCGCGCGATCGACGAACTTCCTGTGGAAAGAGCGCAGTGACATTTTGGCGTTGTCCACGTGTTTGATTGGGTTTCGTTTCGAACGTTGCATGACCTCGGTTCAGGACGGCCACCTCAATCGTGCGCACCGCTGCAAAGAACTTCAAGATTGAAAAATACGAGTAGCACGTTGCTGCCAGCTGTCCCGAGTGTTGAGGAGTTGCCTTTACGGTCGACGGGTCTGTTTTCCGATTTGTGTTGAGCATCTTGCCAACGAACTGACAGGGACGTAACGCACAACGTATACGCAGTGTGAATCCAGCCTCATTCTCGTTAGTTCGCACCACACGCTCACGTCGCATCGATCCGGACCCTGGGTATGGTGCGCACCCCCCGACCCCCGGCTGCGCAAACTGAAGCGCTGAAAAATTTCCACACATGTGTGAGTCACAAATCAAACTTGTGCGTTCTTGAATGTTGCTCTGCTGGGCCTCGCCTAAACTCCCTGCTTTCTTTTGCAGAATCCCACTGTTGAAGCGGTAAAGCACGCGACAGGCTGCCAGTACCTGAGAACCCAAGTCACGTGGACACCCAGCGACGCTCGTTGACCCGCATAGTGACGCCCAGTGCGACGCTGTCCGTGTGGAGCCGGGGCGGACCCCGCGGGCGTTGCGTATTGTGGGCGGGGGCAGCATGCAGCCATGTCGCCCGAGGCTGAGCCTCCGCCCTCGCCCAACCACCGCAGTTCCGCGCCCTCGCCCAACCACCGCAGTTCCGCGCCCTCGCCCAACCACCACAGTTCCGCGTCCTCGCCCAACCACCGCAGCGCTCCGCCCTCGCCCAACCACCGCAGTTCTCCGCCCTCGCCCAACCACCGCAGTTCCGCGTCCTCGCCCAACCACCGCAGTTCCGCGTCCTCGCCCAACCACCGCAGCGCTCCGCCCTCGCCCAACCACCGCAGTTCTCCGCCCTCGCCCAACCACTGCAGTCCCGCGCCGCCGCTTCCGCTGCGTTCCGTCCCAGAGACGGAAGGGTGGCACCCTCTGACGAGCGGCGTCCTGCACCTGGCGCCACCTACACACAACTCGCCGGGATTTCGTTGCCTTGGAAACGAGTCTCAAAGGACGCTTTTTGTTGGAAAGTCACGACACGCACCCGTGACCCCCAAAACCTGTGCGCCACGTCTGACCAGCGACCATTCGTGTTCTCGGACGAGAGAAACTTCGCGTGCAAATCAGGATTACTGTCAAGAACCTAAATACCCTGCGATTTCCCAGACACACACGCGATCCCCATGGCGACAACAAAACGCAAAGTGCCCAAGACCAAGGGAAAACCGATTGTCAGGAATCGAATCGAGAATCGGGACAACTATCGACGCTGGCCGTGGACGTCGTTTCTGGTGCTGGGCATCTCGACCGGAAGTATCTTCTTCATGGCGGGCTCGCCCAATGAGATCACGGAGGCGGAGGGCGTGTCCTTCTACCTGTCACTCATCTTCCTCACGCTCGGCACCGTCATGCTCGTGCCGTCCGTCATCGTGGTGAGTTCCGCGTTACGTTTCCACGTGTCCCGGGTGGGGGTCACGTGACGGGGCGTCCAGAGGGTCGAGGCTCTGACCAACCAAAACTTGTGCCTCGCCCCCCATCATATTTTGGACCACAGAAAAGAGGCATTGATAAACATTTAATTTTGAACCATAGTAGAACTTGCAACCAACAGAACCAAGTTCACAAATTTTACACCTGATTTGCGGAATCTGGAACCCACCTCCCAGAACTTGGGGGCCCAAATGGCAAAACTTGGAACCTGACACACAGAACCCAGAACCTGACCCACAGAACCCAGAATCTGATTCAGAGAATCTCAAACCTGACCCTGGAGCCTGATGCACAGAACCCAGAATCTGAGTCACAGTTCCATCGGATCTCTTGGTCACGCTCTGATTCTGTTACTCAGTTGACCCCTGGATTCGCCAGTGAACAAACTGGACCCCATTGACACGTCCACTTCTTTGGTTTCCTTCAGGTGCTGATTCTGTTCTGGTACTGCTTCCTGAACGCCATTGGTACCAAGGTTCCCGAGAGATGTCAGTGTCTCTACTGGTTCGCCATGCGCAACAAGAAGATCTCGCGCTCCAGCAACTTCTACAACCAGCAGACCAACCGGCTGTCGACAGCCGGCAGCCCGGCGGCGTCGCCGGGGCAGGAGAGACCCGTGTGGACGGTGCGGGGGGAGATAGAGGAACTGCGGACAGCAGACCCTGCGGATGTGGAGGCCATGGTGCTGGCTGATGATGTGAACAAATTCAACAACAACAATGAGGACAAGATGGAGGTGTTTACGGAACAGCAGAAGAAGAGCGGCAGAGCCACGCTGCGCGCCCTCGCGTCGCTGTCCTCACAGGAAGTGGACAACCACAGCCCCCTGGTGTTGGCTGTCAAGAACTACAAACCGGAAGTGGACCCCGCGCGCAAAGCGGAAGCCGAAGCGTCCAGCTCTTCCAGACCCAGCAGCCCGCAGCCGTCGCGCATCCGACTCTCCAGACACTCGTGAGTCTCGGCGCATGCGTCGTGCGTCGTGCGTCGTGCGTCGTGCGTTGTGTTTCTGTGCAAATGCGTGCTGCGTTGCGAAGTCGCGTGTAGATTCACTTGTACCGGTGTAATGAAATGGCCAGACACCCAAATCAGGAGGCACAGTTCAAGGGTTCCAAGCCTCTGCCCAATGCAGGTCTGGAGGCAGGCTCCTTGGTCCTCTTGCCTGCAGCCATGGTGCCTCCTCATTTCAATTCTCACTTGAAATGGCCAGATACTCATCAAGGCTCCGAGTGGCTTGTGACAACTGATATTTGTGTGTGAGTTAAAATGAGGAGGCACCCAGTGTCTTTGGGGTGTCTCCCCATTTCGTTCCACCGGGATGCAGTGCCCATTGCCTTTTTCGGGGACGCAGCACCCACTGGCCTTGCACAGGGACACAGCGCACGACGCGTCCCATTTGGAACGGTCCATGACCCAATCGCACGCGCTCAAGAACGCCACGCGACCAGTTTGTGGTCAACAACAACGCTCAACGTTTTGACGCCGTTTCCGATGTTGATGTTGATGTTCTCGTGTGAGAGAATGACGCACGAGTTGATGGCTGCGGTGTGTATACAAACACCAACAGCTGTGCGCAGCTCATTCATCGATTCGACCTCGTTTCGTCGTCAAACAACCTGTTCAGCGTCGTACAGAACCAAAAAAGACGTGTTCTCGTGCTGCCAGAATGCACACGTTTCCCTGTGCGTGTTCAGTTCGGGGGCGAACGCTTTGATTCTTTTCCAAGACTGACAAGATCGGCGCAGGGGCCCAACCTCAGTTTCGGCCCTACAGCGTCCAAACGTCTGGCTCTTTTGAGTGCATCAACCTGAGCTCAAAAATTTTACCTTGCAAATGCTTGGTTGCCCTGGTTCCGCAGAAACGAATGAAACTTTCATTTTGACGCGCACATGTCTTGCAGGTCCTGTCTGTGCAAAAGTGTGAAGATTTCAGATGCCTGAATTTGCCTCAGCACTCAAGAAATTTCTTTGACTGTGCCCCTTTGCGCTACTGAACCCAAGGCACAAGGCCTGACTTTCCCAGGCACCCAATTTTGAGGAGAATTTTACCAAAAAGGTTCCAAACCAACGATGCACAAATTTCGTTTTCTTCGCAGATTCACTGTGCACAGTAACGCCGCCTTCAGCCCAGACGAGCCCGACTGGTCCCCGCGCCGGGTCCCCGTTTCCGGGGACCAGAGCGACCGGCAGAACTCGCGGGTACCAGTCCCCGCAGGGGACCAGGGCGACCGGCGACCCAAACGCAGCCGGTTCCGCACGAGGCACGTGTCTGACGGCTGGGAGGACCGGCTGATGGACGAAGAACCGGCGCCGAATCGGTCCAGCCGGCTGCTGAACCAACCGGCGTCAACTCGGTCCAGCGAGTCCAGATCTCCCCGGCAGACGAGACGCAGCCACAGTGAGCGAGACTCCCTATCCAACGTGAGTGAGTCCTATTCCGCCAGGAGTGATATTCCCTTGGTGCAGGTGCACCCTCCCAGTGGCGATACCACCAGAACGAACAGCAGGGAGGGACGACTTGGGTACGAGGATCCCTACACGGACGCCAACCTGTTCGTGGGGAGAAGGAACCAGAGGAATATGGGGAGTGACAGAAGGAATAAAAACTACACAGGAGGAAACAGGTACCCGGACAGCGATACGGGTCACAGTACCGACAGACTCTCTGTGAGCAGTCGCCAGGGTTCCTACCTGAGTCCCACTGTGCCGCGGTCACACAAAACTCTGCCTCAGAACAGACAAAATGGACACGTCCCGAAGGAGCCCAAACAGAGGACGATGGACGACATTGTGCTGGCGACAAGAACGCAAACCAAGGGCCCCAGTTACACCATAGGCAGGAGACCCAGACCCAGACACACCCCGGACCTGGCCCCTGTGCACAGGACGAGACTTCCCCCAGGAACCACCCCCGACAAAACTGTGTTCCCCGAGAAAATCACCCTCAGGCTCAAGCAACCCAACAAACGGACGAGAAAGAACGGGACGGTGGTGGCTCCTCCCGGCCCCGCACGGAGAGGCCCCCGCGGGGACCGCGCGCCCCTCCCCCGGGACCCGACGCCCTCCCCCCGGGACCACGGGCACAGGAACTATGGCTACGCGGCAGGGGAGGAAGAGGAGGTTGAAGACGGCTACTCGAGCGGGTCCTCGTGGGTCGGGGTGCCATGGCAATCCTACAAACTGCCACGTGACTTCCGCGACCCGCACGAAGACGTCGAACTGTCGGCGTGACGTCACTTCCGGGAACCTCGCGACGAAGCCGAACTCTTCAGTTCTGAGCTTCTTGCGACTCTCATTGCACAAAAAAACCCAGCAAAAACCTGACGCTTGACCTTGCGTCGATAAATGATTTTTGCATGCAGGTTTTGCGAACGACCAAATGATGTGCCTTGCGTTCTGTGCACTTTGCGAACGTTTTCTTCTTCCCTTTCCTGTTGTAAAGCATGCCTCGCATGCAGCTTTTGAGCTCATCTCTGTTGAACCAGCTGGTTTGGTCTGCGCAGCCACCCACGGGACCTTGAGCTCAAAAATTATCCACACAGTGTACGTTATGTGTAAAAAAAATCCAGCCTGTGTGTCGCTGCTCGTGCAGAACCCTGCTGGTATCAGGTGGTTCTCGATGTCGAAGCATTTTGGATACATTTGCATAATTCGCAGACCTGAGCCACCATTTTTTGAGGCGACGTTGTGTTGCCATGAGAGATCCATTCAGGACTTCGCGCAAAGTGGATGAGGCGATGCGGCCGCTCAAGATCATGTCATCGTGGAGCACCAGGAATTCTGACCGTCGTGACCCTGGGTCAAGGTCAAAGTGCCGCGCCGTGTAACGCTTGACTTGTCCTGCGACACAACCCTGTCGCGAGCTAGGCGTTCTGACCTCAGTGAGGGGAGTGAGAGTGACGCCTGGTCATTCTGACCCTCCTGTGTCCAAGCGCCCTGAACCCATCCCTTGCTGATCCATGCTCGCTGACACCGACTGAATCGCGCAAATGACATGCTGGTAAAATTGTGTGAACATGGTTTATTGCAATAATCTTGGAGCCTGTAAAGGCACAAACTCAGCGCCAAAACGCCCCATCGTTTGCGTCAGGGAAAAGGAACTTTGTGGAGGCTTTTGGGGCGTTTTGCGATTAATTCTGCTGGGGAAAAAACGCACATAAAAGGTCGGCCTCCAAACATTTGAGGCACAAAAATGGCAAACTGTCCTCTTGAAACCCTGCGAACCGTTTCATGCGTGAAGTGGCTTTCACATTTGGTGACGCGCGGTCAATTTTTTGACGTCGGCGTCAAACTTTCAACATCGAACCCAATGGTAGAATTTTTGACGCTAACCCCAAAACACCCGCGCGTCACCCAATGTGAAAACCCCTTGAAATGTTACACCGGAGAAGTTGGAGCAATATTGGAGAGTTTCAGCACTACGTTCCGCAGCCACAAAATGTGCACGCAGCATGTAGCTTGCAGATGCAACTTCCCTGTTTTGGAAGAATCCACAGAGATGAAACATATACAGTAACATTCAAACAATTGTTGAGATTTGACTTCCTTGTTTGGTGAGTCCTTTTGAAACTTGACACTTCATTCTTTGTGAAGAAATAACTGACTCAAAAATGCATTTTTGATTTGTGGACTCTTCCAAAACAGGGATGTTGTGTGAACAAGCTGTGTTTTACGTGCTGAAACTCCCCAATGCATAAAACAATGTCAGCGATTGAAACAGTTTTCATGACACAGAAAGAAACACCCACCCACACGCACGCATACACACAGTGCTGCACACACGCACACTCCTGCATGTCCACAGTTTCAATTCTTTTTCCACTCCGAACCAGTGAAGCAATAAAATGAGCGGCGAAGATCCACGTGTACGTCTGGGAACGCTCGCCGCAAATCCGGAGGCTGGCGTCGCACTGGGGGCAATTCTTCCACAAAAGATGGCGCTGAAGTTCTGCGAGGCTGGACGGGCTGGAGTTTCGCTCACGCACTGACGGTTGTATCAAGCTCTGGAGAGGCACCTCACAAGCTCCGCAAAGGCGATCAGAAGCGATGCACAGGGAAACAGCATAAACAAAATCCACGGGGCACAAAGGTCTGTCCACGATCCGCATGATTCCAGCGTCGCGGAGAAAATGACCAGTGGCGCCATCAGTGACGTGGTTCAGATGCCACACGCGTCACGCATCCGCGTCATGTGACATCCAGGGTTTTACACAAGCATCTGCAGGTCATTGGACTGCCAGTCCTGTACAGTGTGATGTTCTGACATGGACCCCCCATATAGTGCTGCATTGTCTTTTCCACTTTGAAATTTGGAGGAAAGTTCAACAGAATGGTGCGGAAGAATTTTGTGTCAATTGGGAAGTGAAGGTATGGTTGTTGGGTATGTGTGTGTGTTTGTCAGTGAGATCTTATAAATGCATGTGACATGAGGGAGGAATTGGAGATTTTGTGTGGTTGTGAACATTCAAATTTGAGATATGTGGGACAAATTTCACTGCAGGATTAAATGTATGTGAAATTGACAATGGTAAAAGGTGGTGGTCTTCCCTTTGACAAAGCATCAAGTTTCAAAATGGCTCACCCCCCTCAGAACTTTGTGTCTTGATTATGGTGCCAGTTTGGCCTGTTTCATGTTTGTGGAACCTTCCAAGACAGGGGAGTTGCATTTACAAGTTACATGTCACTATGCTTTGCGGAATGTGGTACTGAAACTCCAACTTGCATGCCTCATGTCACAGGCACGTGGAACACCCTGTCCCACGTAAAACGTGGCGTGGACAATGCGAGACGCATGTGGCATCTGAACCACCTCAGTGGTTGTCCATCTCATGCGGGTACTGGGCGGACTGGAACACAGGGCTGTGCTCCAGCTGAGCCTGGCTCCACAGCACGGCACCAGCCGGGCTGGGCTGCTGCGCCGCCACGGCAGGGCAGCCACTACCCATGGCAGGTCAGCTGCCACCTGCCACAGGGCAGTCGCTACCTGCTGCAGGATAGCTGCAAAATCTGAAATTTTGAACCCCTCTGAAATCATCATGAGGAGCTCAATTCCAGAATGAACCACAGTTTAGTGTTCCACTGGACTGGGAGATTTGTTTCCAAGTGCCAGT
>JAAUXT010134280.1_pt1 | contig 15347 bp, 19 predicted proteins | sample 7278171 | NCBI WGS metagenome assembly JAAUXT01 (sample SAMN14350112, study PRJNA611818) | marine sediment metagenome | isolation source: surface marine sediment (1.8m) | place: French Polynesia: Moorea | collected 2018-08 | reverse complement strand
TGTTCCATTTGCATGTGTGCTAAATGAGTTCCCAAATTGTGAATGTTGAGTGAAAAAGTAAGAATTTTTGACAAAACAAAGTGAGCGAAATCAGAGTGAGCGAAATCAGATGAGCAAAATCAGAGTGAGCAAAATCAGAGGGAGCGAAATCAGAGGGAGCAAAATCAGAGTGAGTGAAATCAGAGTGAGTGAAATCAGAATTTCCTCAAATCACCGTGAGCTCCATGGAGCTATTTTTTTCACAGAATTGGAGCTGATTTGAACCGAACCAGCAAATTTTTGTGCAAACCAGAACAAACTGAACAGATTTTTCTTGCTGCATGTGCTTGTTGTCTGCGCTGCTCCCTTTCGTTTGAAAAATGCATGTTTCTGCGTGTTGTATCATTTGAACGAGATTTATGTTGGCTGCTGTGACACAGCCCGGTGGACTCCGAGCTTGTCAACCAAGGGTCGCAGAGACACATGCAAATACCACACACCTGCCCGTTGTTACGCGGGGAAAATTCCTGCAGGATGCAAAAGAGGATTATCGAGGGCGGATCCTGCGAGCCCAGGGGTTTTCCTGTTTGTCAAGCCAAGCCATTTGCTTTTCCCCGTGACCAACTCAGGCAGCCGAGATGGAACCGGACCTTGAAAGAGGCAACACAAGCATAAGTTTGAGTCTACGCTGCAAAACTGATGGCTTTGTCACAGGGCATTGTTCAGTTGATTCTCCGCCTGTGTAGTACCAGCAATTGCAACGCTGATGGGCACTTTGCACACTAAAGTCTGTTGTCTCTTTTATTTTGGTCCTGGAATGTTCAGACCTTACAATTTGGGCGGAGCACCCAACAGACTCAATCAAAACTCGGTGACACTTTCACCTAGCTGGTCCCTATAAACCCTGCCTGACTGAAAACACACAGCGCTCTTGCAGCCAGAACGGGTGTGTTCAGTCCACAAAGTTCAATATACATGTGGCTTTGTGGTTCAGTCACACTTTGTAGTCACACACATGTGTGTCGATTTTCACACTGAAAACTTCCTCGTCACGAAATACTCGCTTATCTTTTTATTTCCTTGGTGCACGATGTCAGAGGCGGAACTGGGATCTTGCTGGGGTCGTTCAACCCAAGCCTGAAATGACGAGGAAAAAGATCAGGATTTGGTCTCTCAACGTCGAGCCCTCAAGAGCCTGATTCTAATTTTGGATAATTTTTGAACAATTCAACGGAGAAAAAGCATTTGTGTAGTGGAAACGAAGAGGCTGACTCTGTGTGTGTGTGTGTGTGTGTGTGTGTGTGTGTGTGTGTGTGTGTGTTGTGTGTGTGTGTGTGTTATGTGTGTTTCCCGGACCACGACAGGTATTCACTTCACGACAGTTGACAGCTGCTTGACACAGATTACGACTCGTGCATGCCACAGGAAAATCCCCCGCATTGAACTCAGCGTTTTGGCCTGCTCGCCTCTGCAGATTTATCTTTCGAAATGACTGTCAATTAAGAGCAAAAAGCACATCTGTTTGCAGATTGCGGTTCTGAAATTTTGGCCAAAACGTTGGGACGTAACATAATTTGGAAACCTGAACCACAGTAAAGGCCCGATGCCAACAGTGAAAAAAACTTCTACGGCGAGAAGAACTGCGCAAACACATTTTTCGGATGTGGCCGCCCCTTTTTTGTCTTGTTGGTCTGACTCAGTTTCTGCATTTTTAGTCTTTCACGTATTTTTGGGGAATGCATGAAACATGGCGGATATCCACGGCATGTTTGTGCCACGGATATATATCAGGATTATTCTGAGCCTGTACAACACGCAGTCACTCAGGCATCTTTGTACAAACCGAGCATTAAGTTAGGTGATGAGACGAGAACTCGTGAGCTGCATGTGTGCGTGGTGGACAGGTGTATGAAAAGGAAAGGACCTGTGTGGTCGTTTTTGCGAAAACAACGGTCACGAAGCGCATTTTGCATTTGCTTGTGGGCGCAGTTAGGACATGATGGGGGAAGGGATTATCTGAAGAAGGAACATGCACACACGAACACACACACACACACACACACACACACACACACACACACACAACAAACACAAAAACAAGTTCTTTCAGAGAAAATGCGTTCTCACTGCCTGCAATGTTTCGACGCAAGAAAACCCACTCATGATACTGGGAAATATCGATGAGTTGTTGACAACTTATCAAATTTCGATCCACGATCAATCTCTTGGACTTCGCTGAAGTGGCAGAAAAACATGAGTACACCGGACTTTAAACTGTGGCATGACTCCCAGTTGATGAGGTTTTGAATCAGACAAGAACTGCGGTCAGAACACAACCATGCTGAATCAACAGGAAAGGGGACAACGAAGAGGGTCAGAAGTGGATCCTCAGGGGCATCCTGCTCCAGTAGATCCAGGGGCGCCACCCAAACCTCCCAATTGATAACCTCACAACTTAACTATCCTTCCAATAAAGAGCCTCTGATGGTCGGTTGCTGATCCAGGGTCAAGTTCGGTCCTGAGCGCTTGATGCAGACTTGTTCTTGCAGCACCTCGAAACTATTTTTGACTGTCACTCTTGACCCACCGTTGCACCTTTTTCTTTTCAGATTTGCGTGGCCCAGCTGTATGGAGTTTCACTGATCGTAGAGTGATTGTGAAATCCAATATTGTCCCAAGCAGTTTGTGCGTTGCTAGGCCAAGATGTGTTCCGACTTGGCATGTGCGATACCACCACTGCGCTGAATATCGATCACCAACAGTAAAACATGTACACGTTGGCAATGAATCATGCAGTACATGTACATGTACTCGATGAAAAATGCATACACATCCGTTTGTGTGCTTTCTGAAATGTGTGTGACATGTAGTCGAACACATCGAGTTCTCTCCCGCACACCTGTCGAACAAGGTGCAAACGGTTCGGACCAATTTCTTTGTTCAGTTGCCCTTTATGGTCCTTTCCATTGCCATCGTGTGGGAAAACAGTGCTTCATGGCGATCCATTCCCCAGTTCGTCCATCTTGAACGACGAGTGTTCTCCCGGGTGAAAAAGTGTTGAATCTCGGAAAATCGAGAGAATAAGACAGAATGCGACCGGATGAATCATCGGATCCAGGGGCCGAGTGACGAGCCTGCATGCATGCACCCTCCGACCCATCGCCAGATCTAAGTGATTGCATTGCAATCCCCCTGCCCAGACAGGTTGCTTGCCGGATATTGCCCAAATGAAGCCTTGCATGCCGCAGGAAGACTTCGGCTCCAGAGACGGGCCCTCACACACCCAAAAATTGTATTGTTTTTTGTGTACCAAGGCTAAATAGATTTGTACAAATACATTGCACACTCTGCTTCTCTCCGAAATCATTGAAAGGTCTCCAAAAGTCATCGTATGAATTCACAGGAACCTTTTTTGCAGCGTGTGTGAACTCTTCGGTGCCACAATTTTCCAGAAACAGCAGAAACAATTCCCCACCTGGGCAATTTTGGAGCTTCAGAAGAAATATAATGCAGCATGAGCCGGTGATGGGAGAGTCCCTCGGTCCCCGCAGGCCGAACGAGCCCAGACTCCCAGGGTTTGGCTCGGCTGACATCATCATTGCAAAGCAGATTGTTCATGTGCACCTCCCAGGCGCATCTTGTCTGTCTGCGTGTGAGATACGTATAAATTGTGTGTACAGTTTCACCGGTCAAAATTTGTCCATGTTGGAACCGAGCCCTGCTCGAGTGATGGCCGCTGCTCGTCCGTGTCTGTCAGATACACAGAGAGAACCTGCATTGAGATCCGATCTTGCGGCCGAACCCGAACCTCGCGACGAGTTACACACCGAATGTTGCGACGGGAAACGTTTCACCAGAGTTGCGCAAAGTTGCGTTTCTTCACTTTTCTTGTTTTACTTTGCTTTTTTGTGCCCCATCTTTGCTGCTGTGCCCCGAAATTGAGCCCAGTATTTCGTTTATGCAACTCAAGAGTCCTGGACCCGCCCCAGGAGAAAACCCACAGGCAGCAGAACAATAGCGCCCAGGTCGATCCGTCGGCGCGCCCAGATTTGCTTCTCCTTACTTTGTCCCACACGTCACGAATCAAACTGATCCACAAGAGCCGGACATGTGCCCGAGTTTCTCATGTCTCCTTCAGACCACACCCAAGCAACGGGACTTGTCTGCTGCTGCTGGCCGGTGTGTGGAAGCCCGTGGGCGAAGCGATCGGGAAAATGTGTCGCGGACACTGGATTTTCTGATGCTTTGTGCTCAGCTCGTTCTGATCAAACAAACGCTCAAAACAATCGAGACCTTCACAATTCCGCAAATTCTCTTCGTGGCGTCGCGCACTTGCAAGTCTACGTCCCTTCTGCTTGTGAATTTGCAAGTTTTGACCAGTTCTTGACGAGGTGTTTTCGGAGATAAAGCACGTCACACAAACAGTTAATTGCCTTTGTTCACCGCAGGAAGTGCCTGGATGCATGGAAACGCAGACCCAACATGCATGCGCTTTGTTTTCGAGCTCGTGCGGCAAAAATGCTTCTCCATGAAAACTTCAGTTTGCATGCTGAACAAAGACAATTGTTGACACGCTGGGGTAAAGACCTTCAGGTCTCTCTTCGACCAAATGCATTGAATGGTTTTCCGACGTTGATCTTGAAAAGTCTTTCCGCTGATTTTCGTCTCAGCTGACCCACGGAAGAGCCACTTGTAGTGATATCACAAACAGGTTGGTATCTCAGGAGAGACTGTCCCTGGGGGTGGGAACCTCTGTATTTATTGTGTACAGAAGTGACATCTGGTGAGTGGTTCTAACATTTGAAGCTGGTGTGTCACACCACACTCCTCCCCCACCAGAGGGTATTGGCATCAACAGACAATTTTTAATATTCTGAATATTTTTATAACAATTAATCAGATAGAAAATAGATAGATAATAGCATAATATCACTATTTTGCTGGCTTTAGCCTGCATCCCTCCCCCTAATGGGGTGGTCATATGACTGGGCATTCCCTCTCTTTTGGAAAATGGCTTCAGCTCAGTAGACTATCATCAAAATCAAAGCATTCTCCTGTCTCAAGCAAGCCATTGTCAGGTTTCTGCTCCACTTTGAGGAAACAAACAGTGTGCTGGTGACACACCCTGCAGCTGTGGGGGCCACTGAGGCCCATTTCAACTAGTGGGGGCCTGTCCCCAACCAGGCCCTTCAGGCCCTCATCCAGAGCATCACAGCTGACATGGTTGCATCACATCCTCAATAGGTATGTGGTTCTCAGCTAAAGTCACACCACAACTGTCAGTTTGTTGCAGCCAGTGATGTCGTACATAAAGATTGCCAAGCTTGAACCAATACTTTCTCTTCACGCGCAAGTGGAGCTGACAACAGGTTTTGTCTCTTCTCCTTTGTCAGGAAGGAATGAAAGGAAATCAGTTGAGCTCACTGCTGAGTGACTTGCGCATCCAGCGCAACGGCGCGCCCAACTTGCATGACCGTCCGTCCTTGCAACGCGCGACAAGCCGTCCCGAGTTTGCATCGCTGCAAGGACGGCGCTGCATCCAGCCATCAGGTTTGCTCAGCTGATTGGGCCTTGCGAGTGCCGGGTGTGGCAATTAGCAACGCCCATTAGCATTGCGTTAATTGGCCCAATCGGTGGATCCAGGGACGAAGGGAGGGAGGGGCGGCAGCGGCGGGGCAACATGGTTGAAAAAGTGGACAGCAAACGGTCTGAGCTTCCCTCCAACAACTCCGCTTCAATTGATTTTTCTTTTCTTTTCTCAGGATGGAAAACTTGTCAAGGAAAAATATTTTTCAAGTTCACGACGGAAAAATGAAAAAGACTTCCCTTCTAAAACGCTCCTGTGCTGCAGGCTGAGTGCACTGCAGGCACTCCGCCTCCCCCGTGACGAGCACATGATGTTATTTTCCTGCTGCCTCTCTGTGTTCATTCGGGGTTGATTTTCAGCGCACCTGTGTCGGTCCCTCACCCGGTGAACCCGGATTGCGCCCGGCATGTGGGAGAGGGGGAGGAATGGGGTCACGCGTCGTTGGACAAACACACTCATTTGCTGACCAGTCCAGTGGTGGTGGATCTACCTCCCAACCCCAAACGAGATTTCTTTGTTGCGTGTGCGTGCATGACAGCTGTGGATGCAATGTCTCTGGGATGGATTCTGTGGTACTGAATCGAACAATATTTTACTGAAAACAGAGTGGTTCATCACAAAAAGGAGCTTATGTATCGAAGGTCGTCATAATCCTCACACCAGGTTTTGGATATAAATTTGGATATTTATTTACAAGTTTTGGTGTACTCCCCTCGTTTTCCTTCCCGAGGCACACGTAGATCCGCCAAAGCAAGGCTTGCTGCTCGCTTGCTTACTTGCGGGGCATGAATCGGGTTGGTTGATAAGGGGCAGAGGGGATGGGGAGCGGGTGAGTGAATGGAGAGCAGCGACCATCTGTCGGGTGATTAACTGAGGCATCAGGTAGGGCGCCCGGTGTGCGCGAGAGCGTGGGAATGTCAAAACACCAGAGGCGGAGCCTGCGACAAATCAGACAGGAGGTACGCCAACATCGATTCTGCTCCCAGTTGGGTGGAAACTGATCACGCAACAAACACACACGCAACGATCAGAGGTCACAATGAAAACTTTGTGCTGTGAACTATGCCCTGATGGGACATTGCAATTCGGTTGTGTGTGTGTGCGTGTGTGTACGTGTGTGTGTGAGTGCGTGTGTGTGTGTGAGTGAGTGAGTGAGTGAGTGAGTGAGTGAGTGAGTGAGTGAGTGAGTGAGTGAGTGTCAGGTTTCTTACAATTGCCACGCAGTGCCAGGAGTGGCATGCTTCAGACTTTGCCTGCATCATACTTCGGTTCGTTCAACGACTCACGCGGTGGGTTCTTTGGGGACAAAGCAATACCTCGGTCCACAGGTGGAATGTCTGCATGAGAGGACATGTCCATCGCCATGCCTCACTTCAACTCAAAGTCAGCAGGAGATTGTCGGACATGCAGAACATTCGAACTCCTCCTTGGCGACGCGAGGTCAAAAAACGCGTTCAAAAGACGAGGGTGCCTGGATCCCCACCTGGTGGCCTCGACCTGGCAGGAAGGAACGGAGTCTCTTTGTCCCTCGCTCCTCTTTGTGACTGTGCGAGCCTGCCAGGAGAGGGGAGGAGGGAGAGGCTGGTAGGGGGAGAAGTGACATCATCAATGAAGGTGCCATGCGCCTTGACATGCATGCATGCGCGCGCGTGTGCGCTTGGGGCGCGGCTTCTGCTGCTGCAGCAGCCGGCGGAGAAACCGGTTCTTTGTCAGCGCGCGTGATAGGTAGGGGCGGTGCCAGTGAAACATGGGGAAAACAAAGTGCGCAGTTCGGTAGTGCAGTTGGATTCTTGCGTCCAGAAAGTTGACTGAACTGGATCAACGGTGAAAGACGTCATCACACTTGTTTGCTCAGTCTGGAGGTGAAACAATTCCGCCCAGGTCAACCGGTCATTGACGTTTTGCAAGGACACGACATGACAACAAAGTTCAGCTGTTTACCTTCTTTCTTCTTGTTTTCGCAGAAAGGATTTCGAGCTTGACCCAGACACTCTATTCTGTCAGATTTTGGGTCCGCTTGCAGTGAGCTTGAGTGAGCTGAGCTCAAAGGAACACAATTGATTGACATCCGCTCAACATGTTTGGAGCCTGTCACAAACACCGAAGGTTCCACCTGCAAATAAATTTCCACTCAATGTGGAAAGAAGAATTCTGGTGGGTTGCAAAGTGGTTTATTTCAGGTGAATGTGCTATTTGCATAAGCGCAACTGGTCTCAGGGCTTGTTGCAAGTGCACACTCATTGCGACACAAACATAGGTAATTTCTCAACGAAAAACGAAATGTTTTCCTCAGGGTGTCTGTAGGTTCAGGCTGTTTGCTTAGTACGCGGTGCCCAGATCCGGATGTTGTGGAGATGGAAATGGAACAGGATGTGCCTCGCCAATATTACATGCAGCTTTTTGCAACTTCTATCCTTGTCAGACGTCAACATAGCCAGCAAATACACGAGAATTTATCTCTTTGCACTGTTGTTGTTCCACTATCCAGAACAAAATAGTGAAGAGGCTTTCTTATCATCCCGAGGCAGAAAGAAATTTGTGATTGAGTAGCAGCTCAATACTCTTTCTTTACTTTTGGACTTGGACCTCGCTGTAGAGGAGGAGCAAGCAAAACACATATTCGCCTTGAAGGAGACGTCACAAACTCAAGTCGAGTGTCCGATCATGGGAAACAATGAAGTGAGATAAAAAGATTCAAAATCCATGAACACTTGCGTGTTTGTAAAAACATGCTGAAAGTGCTGGAGATGTTTTTGGTTTTTCCACAAAAAGTGCTGGTTTCTTGTCATGGCACCAACTTGGCGGGACACAAAGGAAAAAAGTTGGCCCGCATTGGATGCAAAGTCATGCAAATCAGGGGGTTTTGTTGGGGGCAGACCGGGTGAATGAAGGGAACAAACGTATTAGAGAGTTTTAGATGCGTGACGTGAAAGGCTGTACATGTGGTCTGACATCCGGTGGGATGCCACCGCACGTTCCACATACACGTGGGGCAAGTTGGTTGTTTAGATGGCAAATGTGCGACGTGCGACATGGATGTGCGAAACAGGGTCTTCCACGCGGGAGTGCAGGAGTAGCGGGTATTTTTATGCATTGCTACGGGGTTCACATGGTTTTCTTTGTAGACCGGAAGTCGCGCCATTGAAGATGCAGCTGTATTTTCGTGTGGAAAAATGTGAGTTTCTCTATATATTTAGCTGAATAATGATCCAAAAACATGTGCATAATGTTGTAGTAGATGGGGGGTACCTGGAGGAGTGGCGTTTTTGCACGGAAATGCCATAGGTGAGAGCCAGTGGATGTGATTGTGTCAGTGAAAACTCGAGTCGAGAAATGTGTACTTAGATCTAACTGAATTGAAGACCCAAAGCCATGCCATTTTGTTTTTGAATACGAGAAACTCACGGTTGTCCAATGTTGCAGTTGTCGACAGCGCGATTGGCATTCACTCAAGGTTGAGACGATCTACCAGTCTACCATTCCTGTGCAAGTGACTGACGTGTCCGGTGAGTGTAAGAACCAATTTGGAAGCAAAGAAGAACTTTAATTTTTGTGTCAAAATTTCCAGTAGTGGACAAATACAAGTGAGGCTTGTGGGCTCGACGATGGTAAAATAGAAATGTGCTTTCAGAGTGCTTTGATTTGAGGTACATATCGATTGGGCACGTCGAACACCTCAAAGCGTGTTGACGTGATGTTTGTGTATTGACGTGGACACGTCAAAAAGTCGACCATGTGCGCATTTCCGAACAATGTTACATCATGTGTCATGTTCTCCATATGTTACAGACATGTGTGCTGGACGAAGGCAGGTCGTGATGAGATGCGACGTGGTGACATGTGACGCTGCATTCTGAGTGTGACATGTTTCCTGAGCGAGGTGCCTGCAAGTGCTGATAGGGGAAGGTGTGTATTTGTGGTATGTGCACAGAGATGGATTGCGAATGCAGGAGTAGTGATTGGGTTGTTGCGACCATGTATGATGAGTTGTTCTTGAGATGGACTGCAGGAGTACTGTGCTTTATTTTAGTTGCTTATAATTTTGATTTTTGTTCAGGTTGGTTCCATGTTCACGTTCCGTCATGTTCATGGTGAAATCACTCCAAGCATTCCCGATGGGAGCCCAGCCATTTGCGGACAATGATCACATCAACGACATTATGGAAGGTCGAGGATTGACAGTGAATACAAGTATGTGTATGGACTGCCCTCCGATGAGTGCAGCGATGGAAGTGCCACATTACTTTGCCCATGTGTATGCAGGGCTTGAAATGCTGGACAGAGGACAAGAAGAAGTGCAAATGTGTGATATTGTGAAGGCATTTGTGCATGACAACCTGAGTGAGTTGAAAAACAATACGGAGGAATACTTTTCGCACCCAGGGCAGGGGGCCACTTCAGTTGTGCGATATGTCAACGCCATGACAAAGAAATTTGTTCTGCCAACAGCTGCGCTTGTGTATCTCATGGCAAGAGCCTGCAACGCGCACACACGTGTGCATTTTTCCAACTGTGTGTGGTCAACTGTGGATGACAATTGTGCGTATTATGTTGCTGTTGAGCTTGCAGCTGTAGGACAATGATTTGTCGTGTTGGAGTCATTGGAACAAAAACCTTTTGAAGTTGTTGTTGGTGAGATCAAGGTACTGCGTGATCCAGAGGACACAAGGTTTGACCAAGAATTGGAGACTGACGAAGTTGTTTCCGTGTCTTCAGCTGACAGTGACCTGTGTGATGTGCTGTGTCCCCAACCTCCTGTACAGGTGACCCTGAAAGAATGTGCTGTCAAAGTGAAACGTTTGCCGATCAAGATGTGCTTTCCTCAAGTGTACGCAAAGCTGAGTGTACAAGTTGAACGTTTGTCGCGGTCCCTGTTGACTCCGGGTGTAGTTTTCAAAAGTGAAAGGGTGTCAAAATTGGTGCTGCATCCTGGGTGTGTGTTCCGTGGCATGTATGATTGGAGGAAATGTACCGTGCCTTGTGATCGGCCTTCTGTTACATCGAAGCTGCCAGGCAAAGTGTTCTCAAGTAAGGAGGGGCCAAAGGATAGGTTGTCAGTCAGCTCAAGAAAACCAGGGTATGTGTTTTCACATTGTGCATGACCAACACCGAATTGGACACAGTGCACCATTCCTGTTGAAAATCCATCGCATACAAGGTCTTGAAGTTTTGTGCATCAGGTTGGTGACAATGTCCCTGCCAAGTTCAATGCAATGTTGCATTGCAAACGTGTTCAGGTGAGACGTGAGTGTGCCTCTCCGACTGTGACTATGTTTTCTTGCCACATGTGCAAAGTTGCAAAAAGGGTCGAAATGACATGCTCTGCGATCAAGAGGCATGTTGAACGTGATCACAGCATGTTTACATGCAACAATGCTCATTGTCTGGCCAGTTTTCACAGTGTAGAAGCACGTGACATACACAGTGCTGTGCACATGAAAAAAAGATGAGTGTGTTCCAAGTGTTCAGCTATGTTTTTGCACAAATTCGCTTTGGAGCGTCACATGGTTCTGCATCAGATGCATCCACAACACAAGTGTGACAAATGCTCGAAAATGTACTTTCGTGTGCAAGACCTGAAAGAACATGTAAACACGGCTCATGCAGGACAGGAATTTCCCTGTGGTCAGTGTGCATATGTTGGCAAATCGGCAAGAGCATTGAAGCACCATGGTCTGCTTCACGACCCACCGAAGTTGAGTTGTACCAAGTGTTCAGAGCGTTTTCGTTGGAGATCGCAGTTGGCTGCACACTCATGCAAGTAATGTGTGATGGCCTGTGGTTGTGCGTGTTCTTCATGTTACTGTTGTAAGAATGGTGCTTCACTACTCCTGCATTCATATCCGCGAGCTTTTCTCACTGTGTCTTTTGTGTTACCTGCAGATTGTTCTTCATTTTGCATGTTGACCTTTGTATTTCAGATGCCCGGACTTTTGGCTGGAAACGCAGTACTGCCCAATTTTCCTAACATCTGGCCTTACAATACAGATCATTTTTTGTCGGTTGAGCTTGGTGTGAAACTCATGATGTCAAACAAGCTTGTAGTCATGGCCAAGAAAAGCAAGTTTTTTGTGATAGCAAATGGACCATGCCCACAAGAAGAACTTGTGTGCTGGCAAGTGCGCATGAATAATGTAAAAAAAAGGGTTGCTCAACACAAGCAGGCACGGAAACTCCTCGCAGACATGATGTACAGGAACACTGTTGACATGAATAGACATCCAGAAAAAAGAAGTGAAACTGTATTATATATTATGTTTGTTCTGTTTTAGACATGTCCAAAACAAGCGATTACAACTTCTTCGCATCATTGGCACTGACAGATTTGGTGACAACAGATGAACTGTTGCTTCTGATGGCGGCACACACGGCTGACATTGTGCAAGAAGAGAAACTACATGACAGTTACGACAAGTTTGACATTGAAAACTTCAGTGATGCGCAATGCAAAGCTTTGTTCTGGTTTGTCAAGGATGATCTGATTGAGTAGAGTTCACTTCTTGCTTTGCCTCACGAGTACAGGGCACAGAATGGGATAATCTGGTCACCACTGGAAGGAACCTGTATGTTGTTACGCAGGCTTTGGTATCCTGGGCGACTGGTTGACATGGCACTGTATTTTGGATGTTCTGAGGCCGATTGCTCTTTGATTGTCAACAACATGCTAGCCAATGTGCACCACTGCTTTGCTTATCTCATATCTGATGTGAACCAGCCATGGATGGAGCATGAGCGATATTGTGCTGCTGTGTGCAGGCAAGGCGCACCTGTCGACAACATCTATGGCTTCATTGATTGGTACCTTGCGACAGATATGCAGGCCAGGACAAAAACAAAGGGAAATGTTCAGTGGTCACAAACAGAGGCATGGTTTGAAATTTCAGCATGTAATGCTGCCCAATGGCATTGTTTGTCACTCGTTCAGGCCATTTCCTGGCAGTAGGCCTGATGCAAGCATGTACGGGGTGAGCCAAGTTGACGCACAACTGGCTGCTGTGAAAGGGTCTGATGGACGACAGTTAGCTATCTATGGTGATGCAGCATACCCAGTGAGGCCGTAGTTGTTTGCCCCATTTCCAGAGCACAATGCGCACTTCACCCCAGAAAAAAAAGCATTCAATGCTGCTATGAGTCCCATCAGAGCCGCTGTGGAGTGGGGGTTTGGCAAGCTGACCACGTACTTTGCCTTCATCAATTTTTATGCGAATTTGAAGCTGCACTTGCAGCTGCTGGGATACTACTTCCAAGTGGCCACACTTCTGGCAAATTGTCACACTTGCTGTTATGGATCCAAGGTTTCCACTTACTTCGGCATCCCCCCTCCCTCATTTGACAGTTACCTCCAGTGAGAATTGTTACGCCACTACTCCTGCAGTCATGTCGGCAATTTATGGTTACGGTTATGTTTTCATAAATTTCTCTGTTATCCTGCAGTGCAGGACACGCCAGATGGCAAACAAAGTCTATGTTATGTTTGAACACTTTATTTGTGTTGCATCATGTTTACACATGAATGACATGACATGACATTTTCAAACTCTGCGAAACCAGCAGAAATAAACTTTCAAAGAAAAACACAATGTACCTAGTCACTAATGTCTTCTGACAACAAATTGAGCAAAACGGAAGAATTTGAACTTGAATCGCTGCAACTTGCCAAGACCAGAGGCAGGCTTGACCCTGGACCTTGTGTTTCATCTGAATCCAAATAGGGGGGCGCAACCGTCTCATCGGAATCTGTCTCCCACTCCTGCAGTAAGTGATACACTGATTTTGCAGCCTTCTGCGAAGTCGCCACCTCATTTGTGCCAAACTGGAAAAATCACAGAGTGAATGGAACATACATTCAGTACTCAGATGGATGCAGCACTCTGCCCTCAGGAGACATCCGTGGAACGATGTTGTCACTTGAAAAGTAATGGACAGGCTGCAGGGGCTGAAGGATGCTTACATGAGAATCATCATTGACATCTAAAAACCGATGCTGCTGTTGGGACATGCCTCTGTCTTGCTTGCCCTGCTCCTGCAGCCATTTCTTGCACTCAAATTTGAGCTTGTCCTCTTCCAATTTTAGACGTCTTTCCTCGAGTGCCAACTCTCTCATCTTTGCCTCATGGAGAGTCGAAGTCAACATATCAAAATTCCCAGCCACACTTCATCTATTGCCTGCACAAAGAAGCACAGGGTATTGACACATGGCTGGTGAACGACGCCACACATACAGCAGGCCCCACACAAGGGTACACTCACACTTGTGGGGTGGCTCCTTGTCACCTTCAGACACTCTTTGTTCTGGCACGGCATGTTCATCTGATGTCCCTTTGCTTGTACCAGCAACTTCACTATCACTGTCACTATTTCCTTCGCCTACAAGCTGCTCTCTCTCCATGTTTGGTATGACTGCAAAAGTGAACAGGTCAACATCCCTCCTCCCCTTTACGTGACAACCATAGTACAATGTGAGTAACTTTGTGAGTGCAAAAGTCACCTGCTTTTGATGCATGCATTGCAACCAGTCTCAAATCTGCGGATCTTTTCTTTGCGTCACTTTCTGCTTTTTTTGCCAAGGCCAATACTCGTCTACGCTCGTCACCATCACGTTTGAGGTCAGTGATGTCTTGTAAGAGTTTCTTCTTTTCTTTGTATTCTTCATCAGTGCCTGATCTACAACACAAACACATGCAACATTAAACAGCACCAAAAGTGCACACATCACACACACACACAAAGACAGAAACTTGCTTCTTCAGTGCAGCTGCGTTCTCCTCTGCATGATGTTTCAACAACGTGTTCACTCTCTCCTTCATTGTCCATTCACCAATGTCTGGCAGATTCGGACGCATCAGTTGGAGTATCGCATTGACATTTGTCATCACAGACAGCCATTTATCCACGTTTCTGAAGGGGTTTTGCGCCACAACCTCCTTCATCAAAGTTATGTCCATGTCATAATAAAAATAAACCACCTGTCATACAGAGAAATCTTCATGCAGTCAAGCAATGTCACTACTCCTGCAGTCACATACAACTTTTTCATACACAGAAACATTACAGACAACAATTAGATGGGTTAAGATAACTACATCATGACTGCAGGAGTAGTGACACATGAAAAAGCACAGAAAAAATCAATTTCATGACGCTATGTCTCAAACCGGTTGCATCTATTTTGGACTGTGCCTCACTTCAACCATGTTTTCATCGACTTTTTGTGCACAAATTACTCTGAAACTCAACATGGGGATACCTGACATACCCATCTGCTCATTCCTGATAAAAAAAACTAACCATTGTTGTGTGTTTCTTCTGTAATTTGAGTACGGAAATAGACAATGTGCCAAAGCCTCTTCCCGCGTAAAGATGTGCGGCGCCAACTGTCTAGACGGTGCGTGACGTCAGAGAAACCTGTGTAAACACCCCTGGACGTCAGACCGGACGTCACACCTCACGTCGCACGTGTTGCACCTAAAACTCCTTATTGTGACTGACAACCCCTGAACTGTGTGATGTCAGCCGGCTTGGGCGCAAAACATCAACAAAGCCTTCCCACCGCACACTACTTCGCCGGCCTCCCGATTTCTTCTTGCAGGGAAATTAAGAATATTTCCGTGTAGACTGTATCTCTCTGCCTCGGAGCCATTGGTGGGTGGGGTTGGGGTGACTTTGAAACTGTTAAACTTTTCCTCATCTCGTCCAATGCAGAAAATGCTCTCTCTCTCTCTCTCTCTCTCTCTCTCTCTCTCTCTCTCTCTCTCTCTCTCTCTCTCTCAGACAGACAGAC
>JAAUXT010022993.1_pt1 | contig 15350 bp, 8 predicted proteins | sample 7278171 | NCBI WGS metagenome assembly JAAUXT01 (sample SAMN14350112, study PRJNA611818) | marine sediment metagenome | isolation source: surface marine sediment (1.8m) | place: French Polynesia: Moorea | collected 2018-08 | reverse complement strand
TTCTCTTTTCCGGATGCAAGGAAAGTTCACAACCGACTGCGATGGATCGGTAAGACACGAAAAATGGCAGGAACCAGCGGGAACTCTTTCAATGGCTCTTACCGCGTACACATCTGCCGAAGCAAAGTGATGTCACCGACCTTTCTGTAGAGGTGGTCTGATACTCCGACGGAACCTACTTGTTCAGCATTATGTAAATCTCAGTTTCCAAGGAGCAAGAGATGCACCTTCCGCGTTCAGCCAGCTTATTTTTCTGAATGCAGATGTACGAATTCTCATAACTTCCCACACACCGACGAACCGACTGTCGCGTCTGAGGAGCTCGTTCGCAGCTGCTGTTGTTGCCTCACACTGCAGAAGGCGTAATTTCAGACCGCTGCGTCTGTTCCAACATGCAGCAGAACACGTATCACAAAGCTTGTGATCTGCAGCACTTTTTGTGCAGTCGCTGCTGATCAATCTGACACTGCTGACATCAAAGGTTCGACTCTCGCGAGAGGTATGTGTGAAGCCTCTGCCTCCTGCACCTTTGCTGCTGCTACTCTCACCTGTCACACAGAGGGCAAAACGAAGAGAGCTGGCGTCGCTCTGCACACAGCACTCCAAAAAGCTTCCCTCTGTCTGTGTGACTCATGCTTCACAATACAAGACGGTGGCTATTCCGCACAATGTGTACGTGCTGCTGGACACAAATGATGTCCCCGATTCCAGCAAGGACACAGCAAACACTCCATTCTGGTGGAATAATGCTCTGTATTCTGCGCCCAAAACTTTCTTTGCATTACGTTCACAATGCGACTGAGGAGGAACAGTCTCCTTGTCTGCGTTGTCACAAAAAATGACCAAAATGTTCCCTTTTTTCGCAACCTTGGACACCCCCAACTCAGAAAGCCTTCACCGGCACCTCACCAGACACCCAATCGAAGAAAACCAAAAAAAGTTCCGAGGGCCAAAACACCTTACCTGCCAAGTTTGCCACGGAGCACTCAATAACGAAGGAAAAATCCTGCACAAGATAGCAATAGAACATCCTGGCATCTGTCATATCCACATGCACAGCCCTCACCATCAGCACTGAAACAAGTTCTCTGTACGGAGCCCACGAAAGCAGGCAAGAACTCGAACTGACAAAACAGCACTCGATAGTTACCACAGGCCATTCGAGAATGTACTTCGATTCTGCGCCGGGGGTTTGGGAAAGTGTTCTTGACTTGATGACGGCTGATCACTTTATGTGCAATCACAAATCTAATGTTTTCCTGCAGGCATTGGATGTGGATCCACGTTTCTCTCTGGTATTCCAAGTCAGCTCGCTTGTGTTAGTCCCGACCAAACTACGAGTAATTCGCTCAAACAAAACCAGAGGACACCAAGAAAGAAACAGACGTTGAATCTCGAACCCCAGAAACAAAAAGTAAAACCAATGGTCGAACATCGTTCGACATCGACGAAAGTGACAAGTGACCGCGTCGAAGACGTCAGCGACGGAGACTGCACAAATGAAACCCGGGATCATTCTGGGCCCCAGCAGGTGCACCAGAGAAAGTCCTTTCTTGACGCAGTGCATCAGCAACTTTCAAGCATTACGCGCTCTGCTGTCTTCACTCCTTCAGCCTGCAGAAAGCTTGCGGGAACACAATGTCTGCAGAAAAATCTGTTCTCCGCACCAGCAGGGAGCGCACGAGCAAGAGCAAAACAATACCTCCATTACACTGCAACTTCGCCACATACATGGTTTTCATCTGCTAATGCTTTTCCATCGCCCAAAACATGTTGTTTCTACAAACGGCAAGAGCCCAGTCAAGCGTCGTCTGCTTACCTGGGGGAATGATACAATATGCAAGGCTTCCAGCTTCTTCACATCATATCGCCATATTCATGTCGACTCACATTTACCGAACAATGTGAAAAGAGCACATGTTTTTGCGAATCCCGAGCACTTTTTGCGAATCCATCCAAACGTAAAAATCAACTTCGCTTCTGCCAAGTTAGCTGGTTCACCTCAAAACAAGCTGCTACAACAGCAGATCTATACGCACCACAAATTTCAACTTCCTGCAGACACGAACTCCCCCCCCCCTTGTCCAACTCAGTCAGTCCTCTTGCGCTGAAGCCGGAACGGTCAGTCCCCAACGAAGGCTTCGCTTCAACACTTGTGTCCACAATTGCCGCACAAGTGCGTCTGAAATACCTCCTCCCTGCAGGGGGAATCTCTCACCTAATGAACGCTGAAGCCATGCAGACGGCGCACAAGCGCAGACTTTCGCCCGGTCAAATGGGCGCGCTGCTGCTTCAGCACCGCCCGACGTCTGCACAATACAAGAGGTTTCAAATGCTCAGCTCATTGCTGCCCAAATTCCACCTCGCGTTTCAAGAGGGATTCTTGTGAGAGCGGTTCGCTACGAGGAGGGATAATGAAGCGCCCTTTTTGTCTGAGATTCGCAAGATTAAGAGATGACCCGCGGGGACGGCCCGGATGATTGCTCAGCTGCGAAGGACTCTGTTCAGCGTGCGACCGCCGCAGCTGACGCCGCTCGCTCAGTCGCAGCGACGTCGACGCGACCGTCGTTCAGTTTAAAAATCAGCGCAAATCGTCCTGTCTGACCAAACACTTTTTACTGTGTAGTCCACGACCACAGCACAGTTATTTACAAGAACAGGTCCAAACTCCCAAAGCTCTTTTGGAGTCCACCGGACTCATTCGATGTCCAAACCGATGCCACAAAACCACACAAGAAATCGCGTGAAACAATTTATTTCGCCTCAGGTGGAGCCAAATCTGACTCGTCCTCAATCGAGGCACGCCTGTTATCGCACAAAAGGTGTCAGAAAGCATCGCAGCGAAGGTTCGGAGGGAACCATGAACAGGTCACTGCTGCAACCAAAAAGCTCGCCGAAGCATCCGAAAGCACTTCAGATAAGGTGACCTTCAGCAAGCCTGTTTTCAACACAACATGCTACCCGGGCTCGTTCGAAAGCAAATTAGGCCAGGCTAACGTGGTCCTTATCAATTTTTAAAGCCAAAGCAGGGACACTTAAAACGACCGAGAGTGTCCTTCAATAGACAACTCATTTATCATGGCATGTTCAAAGCGTACACACTTTGTTGTGTTGGACAAGGCAATGTCTCAGCTGAATATAAGGGAATGTCCACGTGCAGACTTCTCCAGGCAAAAGCTGGCGATTCGGAGCCAATGGCGCTTCCACATCTGAAAACCAACCGCTTTGGCCCAACACAGCGCGTTTGTAACGTCAAATGGTATTTATCTGCAAACAGCTTTGTGTTATCGTGGGCTGACGAGTGCAGAGTCCGAAGATTTGACGTCTCCTCCATCACGCGATGCGACTCTCGAGGCCGCGCGGTTCCGACTCCGACTGACCAGCTGCAGACCACGGTGCTCACCGCGCGGCACACCATCGCTTTGCCAAAGATTTTCAGACATCGAGTCTCTTCCGTGCCCACAACACGGGAAATTTCAGGATCCAACATTGACACAACACGATAAACAAACAAGCGCACGAGCGTGTTTGTTTCTCACACACGATCCCCACCTGATGCGTACAATTACAAAATATCACTGCATCTCTGGTTACACGTGTACACCTGTGAAACTATCTCGCGCGCACTCCTGCACAAACTCACAACTTTTGGCAAAGCTGAGCAAACGTACGTTATCGAAAATACGCTCGACGTGTTCACGGCAGTGCTTTTATCGTGCCATACTGGTCCAGAGCGAAGCAAAACGAGTTCTCCATTGCCAGTGGATGTTTGTAAACACCGTGCAGACATCTCCAGTGCAGATACTTCAGCAACTAATGTGGTACTGCACCCAGTACCGTCCTCTATTGATGCGAAGTATCAACGATCCCAAATACACACCGCACACAGTCTTCGATCCAGAATGGGGATACCGGTGGAGTGCAAGCACGAAAAATCTCCATCGATCAACGTTCACAACAGAAAAAGTCATCACAGTGCAAGTGCACGCCAGCTTGATATGAAGTGCCAATCATAAGGTTCTTCTCACCCACAAGGTGAACACGCAACGAATCCCATGAGTTCACAAAGAAGTCCCTTCTCACACGTGATTTGTTCATTTTGAGAAACGCAAGTTTCTCATCACAAGCCACTAACCTGTGGAGTCATGAGCATGCTTGGTGGGGAGGACGGGGCTGTTTTCGAGCGAGTGAGGTTCTTCCACTATCACCGGTTCTGGCGACGCGGTGACGTCGGACAGGGATTTATAAACTCTGGGTCTGATGGGCTCCGAGAAGCGCCTCCCGGGGCGCCTCCCTCCTGATACCGCGCGGTTCGGCCGCTTCGTCTCCGACGGCGCTCCGGGCAGACAGGACACGATCTCATCGATGGTCATTCGTCGAGCGTGCTCCTTCGTCAAGTACCGTCTGCCATGTCCTTTGGCAACAGCAACTCTTGGCAATTTAACAGGCTTTGTTTCAACACTTTCGTCAGCGTCAAACACATCTTGTGTCGTTTCCTCTTGGTCGTCGTTCTCGACGGGAATTTCAACCGGTTCCACGGCCTTTTCTCCTGAGGCGAAGTTGACCTCGTCCCATTCAACTTCCTCCATATCTGCAAACGTGACCACATTTACTCGCCGTTCGACGTCAGATTCAGAGACGTCCATTTCCACCGCCACAACTCCCACATTCTCGGCGGAACTCAGTTTCTTGGTGCTGGCCTCAGAGCTGTACAGAGTGCTGCTGTCCGCGGAGTCCGTACTCGACGTACTGTCTCTTGGCTGCTCAGAATCACCAAACGACTCTGACCCAACAGTCCTTTTCTGTTCTCTTTCTTCCTCAGCCTCACAACTCCACACAGAATCATTCTTCATGCGTTTTGGTCCCTCTTCTTCCATTTCTGCTGCGTCCTGAGTTTCAGTCGCCTCTTCCTCGTCCTCTTGCTCTTCCTCCACCACCACTTCTTTTTCTGAATCAGGTGAAGAGGAACTCTCTTGCCACTCGTACGTGCGCTCTGTCACCCACCCACGTTTCCGTCTTCTGTTGGGCGTGCGTCTTCCGCCACCGTCCCTCAACCTGCCCACGATCTCTTCCACGGTCGGTCTGTGTGCAGCATTACCGCTGTTCCCCTCGTCATGCACGTCTCTGTTGTTGTTATTGAAGCTATCGTTCTTGCCCAGCTCTTCCTCGTCGTGTTTGTTTTCTTCGCGCAAATTTTCTTCAGTTTCTCGATCAACATCATCACCCACAGTTACAGTTTCAATGTCTGGTCTCGCGTCTTCAGATTCAGCGGTTTCCGCTCGAGTGGCAGTCACTTCTTCAACCTTCGTCGTGGTCTCCATTCTGCTCTCGGTTCGAATTTCGGAATTCCCGCCCTTACTCTGCTGCGCTTCACTCGAGAAGAAGAATCCTCGCGTCATCTGTCGGATACTCTGAACGAACCCAGTCTTTTCCTCAGACTTCTTTTGTGCTCCTTCACCTGCATCCTTGGGGTCTTTGTCTTTATTTTCCTTGAAGCTCCTTCTCCTGAACAACCTCGGCCATGTCCTCGCTTTCGCGGACTTTTCATTCTTGTCTGCAGAACTTGGAGGTTCTTCTTGTTTTGGCAGTTCTTTCGGTTCAGTGAGTTGTTGGGGGTTGTCTTCGCCTTGTGTCAGACTCGACATCTCCTGAGTTTCGTCCTTCACCTCATCAACCTCCGCCGCCTCAGCGCCCAGACCTGACGACTCCGCAGTTTCGGATTTCTGTTCAGGTGTGGCTGTTTTGTCTTCTGAATCAACCCTTGCTTCAAAGTCACCAGTTTCCAAGTTTGTTGTTGCTGTCGGAAGAGCTTCCTGGGTTTCGTCCTGTTTATCTTCAGCACCAGAATCACTGGCAGAAGGACTTTTCTCGTCGCTGGAATCTGACTTTTCTTTGTTGCTTTCGTCGCTGCTCTCAGATTTCGATTTTTCTAGAACTGCAGGTTCGGGTTTTTCTGTCGCATCTTCATCAGGCGCCTTCTCAGTTTCAGAGACAGGAGGTTCCAGAACATGTTCTTCAACTTTGATCAATCTTCCCTCCTCCACCTTTTCGCTCTCAAAATCATCGTGATCTGCAGGAGGTTCCTCCTCCTCTGCGGAGCTCGACGACGCTGAAGAGCTGCTCAACTTCTCGGCTGAAGCGTGCTCCAGACCTTCCTCAAACGACTGGAACGTGTCCATCCTGTGGATGCTCAGTCTGTCTGGTCGGTTGCTGCTCGCCAGGGGCTCTCTGCTGTTTTCCGGCGCTCCGGTGGGCAAGAAGGCGTCATCATTGTCGACATCAGTTTCAGGCTGAGCCGTTTCCACAAAAACTTCGTCGTCCACTTCTTTCTTTCTGTCAAACACGACAGGCTCTGTACATTTGTCATCTCGAGCTCCAGTCACTGACGTGATCGTCTCTGTGTGGTACTCAACTCTCGTGACAGTTTGCACCGTCTCGATCGAATACTCCTTCACACTGATTGAGTGCTCGGTGGTCGATTCTGTCACCTGCGATTCCTCAACTGCAGCCCGCTCTGATGAAAACTTTTCGGTCGAATCGTCCTCCTTCGTTTCAGGCACTCTTGGAACATCATCATCTGTGTCGCTCTCGTCTTCAGTCGTCGAAGACTCTGCCGTTTCGCTTTTCTCTTGTCGATCAAACTTTCTCAGAAAATCAAACTTGGACATGATATCCTCGTGCAGTTTGTCCACAGCAACATCATCAAGGCCTTCAGCTTCGACATCTTCTCTCGACCGTGTTCCTTCTGCAGCGGTATCCTCGGGCGCTACAAGATTCTCCAAGTCGCTGTCTTCGTCCGTGCTGTCTTCGTCCAGAATCCCATATTCTGTGACCGGCTTGCTTGCACGTTTCTCGTCCGAGCTGCCGCTGGACTCACTGGGAACATCGGAAATGCTGTCTGAGTCGCTGCTGTCTTCGCGGCTTCCTTTCTTGATCAATGTGTGTTCCTCTTCGACTTTTCCAATGGCTTCTTCTGGAGACTTGTCACCCAGCCGGGGGTGTACTTTTCCTGTGGCATCATCTGTGTCGTCGCTCTTGATCGGCCCGTGTTCTTGTTCGACTTTTCTAATGGTTTCTTCCAGACTCCCGTCGCTCAGCTGGTGTTTTCGTTCTCCCACAGCTTGATCTGTGTCGTCGCTCTTGATCAGCCTGTGTTCTTCTTCAACCCTCTCAATGGCGACTTTGAGTTTCTCTTCATCCACAGTGTTGTTATTGTTCAACCTGTCTGAAGGCTCCACAGCTTCAATATCGACCAACTGTTCTTCCAACTTTGCCATCATTTCCGCAAACGAATCGACTTGGTTTGATTGAGCGTCCTGCGTGTACACTTTGTCCATTCTCAGGACAACTGTTTCCTTGACCTCGATCTTGCCCATTGATGTTTGATTGTCCCCGACAGCGCCTTGTTCTGGTCTGTTCGAGTTTGTGTCCAGCGCGCAGCTGATGGTTTCTCGAGGAATCAGCTCCTTCTCGTCACTGTCTTCGCTGCTGCTGTGGTCTTCGCTCAACTTTCTGTAGTCAGTCACAGGCTTCTCCAGTTCTTGCGCACTTTCAGAGCTGCTGGATCTCACCGATGAGCTTTTAATGTCGCTCTTCTTGTCTTCGTTCCTCTCGCTAAAGTCGTTCCCAGCCGGTGCATCTGGTTCTGTGGCAGATGTTTTCTCCGCATCAATCAGTTCGGCCTCAATTCGAGCCATCATCTCCTCCATGGTCTCGACGCGACCAGCGTCTCGCTTCGGTTCCTCCACCAGGAGATCATCCATGATCGCCAGATCAGCCTCTTCAACCTCGACGTGTTCGTGCCTCGTTCTGATCTCTTCAAGAAAATCAAAGCTCCCTGCTGCAGCTGTGCTCTCTGCTATCACTTCCTCGTGCACTTCCTCCTGAGTTTGAAGTTCTGTGGGCGTTTTCCCGTCGGTGTCTTCATGCCTCAACCTGATATCTTCCAGTACATCCCAGCTTCCCGCTCCCGCTGTGGTTTGAACAACGACTTCCTCGAAGACCTCTTGCTCGTTGTGGACTTCCTGTTTCTCGTTTGTCGTCGTTTCCAATTCTTCCAGCTTCATCACGCGCTTCTGATTCTCAAAATCTTTCATGAGGTTCTCCACTTCCATCTGCATCGTGATTTGACTTTCCAACTCTTTCCTCCTCTCATCCAGCTCATCCAGCTCGTGTTGATCTTTGGCCGCTTCGGCTGCCGCGATGTCCTGGTCGAGATCCACGTACAGGTACTCGATGGACCCGAAGTCCGAATGTCTGTTCCCGATCGCACTCAGAATGGACAGGCTGCTGCTGTCGTCGTCAAAGTAATACTCGGCCTCGCTGCTGCTCAGGTCCGACTCAAACAATGAACTTTCTTTGTCAGACTCACTTGAAGACTCCTTGGATTTGTGTTCTTGCATATCTTTGAGGTTCTCGTCAAAGAACTCGACTTTAGAACTATCAGCCATGCCGACAACGTTCACACTCGCGTGAGTCTCGTTCTCGAGCACAAGCTGTGCAGCACTCTGAGCCACACTATTCGCTTCGTGGTCAGCTGAGGTCTCCTCAGGGGGAACAGACTCTGCTGGAGGGTCCTTGCCTTGTGTCCTGTTCTCAACCGCGATCTGCTCAGAAATCCCTTGCGTATCACCGTCCGGTGCGTCTTGGACCAAGGTCCCCCGAGGAGAACTGGATTCTCTCGGCGGCTCCTTGAAGTCCACGCTGCTACTTCCTGATGACTTGCTCGTGTCAGTGCTGCTGCTCTTGGAGTCCGACCTATCTTTCGCCACAGCTGGGCACTCCGCATCCTGTTTCTCGTCACGGTCCACAGTTGCAATTTCACTCACGACAGGAGCGAAACCAATGCTGTCCTGAGAACCGTACGATTTCTTCTCTTGCTCCTTTTCTTTGTTGTCTGTTTCGTAAGTCAGTAAGTCTTCACTAATTTTGGGGGTTTCTTTTTCATTTCCAAGCAGATCTCTTGATCCACACCAGAAATCCACTGCCTCCACTGGTTCCTTCAAAGTAGAAACCTCGGGATTCCTTTCCAATTCAGATGTTTTCACGTGAGTTCCGTCCTCAGTGCTGGAAAATGAGCCATTCTCAGTTGTGTGTGCCACACTGACAACTGTGATTTCCACAGGAACCTTCGACTCAAAGCTCTCGTATCTGTGAAATGGTATTTGGGTGGCCGTTTCCGTCGCTGTTGGAACTTCACCCGTATCAATATGTCCCAAGTCGACAGGTCGCTTTTTGCGGTTTGCTCGTTTGTGTTTCTTATACCTCGACCCCCCTGTCCCGTCACGGTCACTGTCACAATCTGAGCTCAGGGCGTTCGCATCTGCGATGGCATCCAGAGCCTGGTCCAGGTCCGAGTCGTCCGACATGGAGCCAAGTTCATCCGAGGACGTGTCCAGGACGGCCGCGTCACACTCCAGGAATTCCCGCACCGACTTCAGCGTCGCCTCAAAGTCGCTCTCTGACTTGGACATTTGACGTTTTGTGCCAAGGTGACTTTGCGGGTCGATCTCATGTGTGGCCAAATGTAAGACTTCCTTCAGCGAATACAATACTTCAACAAACTCGCTTGCAAACATGCTCAACTTGCTCCCATCGGATTTCTCAAATGGGGATGGCATGTCCTCCACGTCCACGTCAAAATCGAGGAACTCCGTGCTCGACGACAGCATGCCTCTGATGGTCTGCAGGGTCTTTTCGAGTTCGGGCTCCGCTCGCAAGATCTTCGGGCTTCTGGGACTCACAAGGATCTCTTCTCGCCTCTCGGTCTCCCTCAGAATCGGCTCCGGACTGGGTACTCTGTGCGGAGTGATGGAGATCTTGGTTTCTGTGTACTTCACGTGTATTTCTTCCTCCACAACATCACTCCGGTCGTCCAACAAATCTTCTGAGCTCAGGTAGGTTTTCAGGGTCTCGAGCATGTCTTCCAGGCTCATGTCCTTGTCCACGTGCAGATTCGGGATCTCTGGGCTTCTTGGAGCTGTTTTCTTCGTGTGCTTCTTTGCTCTGATCTCCAGCTTCGGCCCCTCCTCGCTCTCGTCGCTGGATCCTCCCTTTTCAGATGTGTAATGTTCGAACTGGTCAATGAGCTTGGAAACGTCAACGGTGTCAGTTTCGTGCAGTTCATCTTCCTTCTTCTGGGCAACGTCTTCACTGTCTTCACTTCCATACATGAACTTTGGAATGTTGATTCGGAAGGAAGAAAATCCGGTTCTCTCATCAGTTGAAGCGGCATCATCTCGGACGATATCGTCCTTTCCGTGATACAGGTCCGTATCAGACAGCCTGAAGCTCGGGGAGGGCGAGTGCCGCTCAAACTTCACTCCGCAGGCGAACTCAATGACGTCGGATCCCGGTGTCTGTGGGGGCCTCGGGCTCAGCGGGGTCGTCGGTACCGATATGTACTTCTTCCGTGGTCTCACAACATCCTGCTCTGGCAGAGAATAGGCCCTCTTCCTGCTGCCTTGTTCCAACTCGTCCATGAATTCCTTCACAAGAGACGACGATCTCAATCTGCTTCCTGTTGATTCCGAGTTCCAGTCCGTGGCGACTGAGGACGTGACCGTAGTGACTTCTTCCACGTGTTCAGTGACCGTTTTGACGCTGGTGGCCGAGGCTCTATCGAAGGTGATCGAGTGATCTGAGGTCACGTTAGTAGTGGTTGCAGACTCGGCAGTCGACCAGTCAGTAACATGCTTGGAGTGCTTAGTACTGGAGCGGTCAGTACGGGTGGACAGCTGAAGAGGAGGAGGGTCGGTGGAAGGCAGAGGCGGCGGAGTGTCGGGATCAGCTGAGGTCAATAGGCCATCATGCGGCTCCGTGTCCAGGTCAGAAGCGAGCGCATGCTGCTGTCGTGCCTCGGCTGGAGGCAAAGACGAAGGAAACAACTCGAAGTCTTCTTCAGAAGCGACATGCGACCACGAGTTGCTGTCAAACTCTTCATACTGACCTTGACCCTTCTTGCTGACTTTTACCCCGTGACCCACTGAAGATGGTCCTTTGGACTTGGGGAACAGTCGGGCCAATGGCCTTTTCAATCCTTTGCTCTCAACTGTAAGCTTGGTCTCTTCTTTCGTCTCTTTCTGAGGCAATTCCGTCTTTTCGCCTTGCGGTTGTTCTTCATCTTCAAAGTCAATGGGTATGGGTTGTTCAACATACTCTTTTGGATTCTTCCCAGTGGAGCCGCGGCGGTTGCGCAGGACGCTGGTCCAAGGGTACCTGCCTGTCGGGCTCTGAGGCGCGCTTCTCGCTTTCGGGCTCTTGACGTTGAACGGTGGTGTCGCTGGTCGTGGAATGCGTGAAGGAGGTGCGCTCTGCATTTCTGACGTGACAGGCACCACTTCAGCTTTGCCTTTGCCGTTCACCACCCAGGGGCGGGGACCATCCCAGGACTGAGGTCCGCGAGTCTTCGGCGTGGAAAATGCCGAGGAATTGTCCTCGCTCTTGAGTTGGGCTTCTGGTTCCTCTCGCTTCAACAGCCTGTCGACCCCCTGGCTGTGCACAACATCAGGCAGCGAGCTCACATCCTGCAATTCAGACTCCTCGTCACTGGTTGGCGTGTCCTCTGACCCGGCCTCGGCTCCTGCAAGTGGCGGTTCAATTACGGTCGCGTCTTGCTCCTTAATTAAAGCGCCGGCGCTGTCACTGTCACGCGACGCAGTCTCCTGCTCATCCTTCCCTGCAGAGGCTGCCTCATCCTGATTCACAGGGAACAAATACACAGTTTCCACCGTGAAAACCAATTGTCCAGTGTGTTCGTCCAAAACTAATCTCTCTCCCTTTTCTGCCATTTCTGGTTCGGTCTTCTCAGCTTTACACCACAGTTCTCTCTGTGTTCAACAAAAGCTTCTCCACAGCAACGTTCATTTCAAAGCGCACAGCAACTATTCCCATCACACATCATCGCACATTTTCTGCAAGATCGCACTTCAACACGCTGCACTCTTCAAGCTTCATTTCCCACTGCCAGTCACTGACTGGGAAAGTTTGCACCTGAAACTTGACTCTGATTGATAAAAATCCGCCGAATCAGACGCACTTGTAAACACAGCCGAATCCTCGTGTGTAACACAAGGAATCTGTTGGCAAACTCGCGCGTGCGGCAAATCACACGCTCGCGTTTTCCCAACGAGATAATCCAGGTATGAAAGTCGGTCACTCGCGGTACTCCGTTGTACGATTGGTACAGTACGACTCGATCTCAAATGTCTGCGTCCTCTCCTCTAAGAATGTCAAGAGCAAAAGCAAATTTCACCTTCAGATATCACACGTTGATAAGCATTTTGTAGCCTCACTTTTTGTGCCTGATTTTAGTTTTCGCCCGTGCCTTTTGAGTGTGACACTTCACAGAAAGGTCATCGATCAGTATCACGACTTTGTCAATTGATATGACAACGTAAAGTATCCATGGAACATACTTCAATCAGGTGTCGCTGCAGAACCGAAACCGTCAACTTTCTGTTTGCGTTCACCTTCATTCTCCAAACTGCGCTTCCCTCCTCGCATCCACTTGCAAACTTTCAGTTTTTCTGGACAAATCGCACAATCAACTGACAACCAAGTTTACAACTTCTCAGCTTCTGCCGCTGCGGCTGCGCTCGCCTCGCAGCGATTCTTCAACCCTCAACCACCACCCGGTGGCGTATTGTGTAAACGTTGCCTTCTAACGGCCTTTTTGTCGCTGAATGCTTTCGGTTACATCTTGGCATGTATTGCCACGTGTACGTGTGAACTAAGGCCAAGTCCCAAAGCCTGCAGGACTGCTACGTGCATGCACGAGGTCATCAGAAGCAAATGGTTGTTGTGAGAGAAACTCACGCCCAGTGCACAGTCGCTGACGTCTTCTCGGGTGCATGACCGGAATGCCCGATCAAACACGACAAGAACTCGTCAAGTTCACTTGTGAAACGCGTCAAAGTCCCATATTCTGAACAAGAATGCACGAACACGCACGCACAAGCACGCGAGCGCACGCACGCACGCTTCAGGCGTCAGGTTGTTTGTAGGCCTTCTCTGAAATGCCAACGTTGAAACTTCGGAAGGGGAACTTATCAAAATGGAGACACGCACGCCTACGTCTGGTGCTAACAGTCTTGTTCGTACTTCTCCAGTAGCACCGACTCAACAAGAGATTCTATCTTCAGACAGCAACCGAGCCTCTTGAACACAGATCACAAGATATCAACAGTAATTTGAAGCATTACAACTCGATTATCTGCGCCCCAAATATGCAGAGAGAATACGATGCTTTTGCATTGTGTGCCGGTTCTACTCTGCACCTCACACTGCAAGCATGTGCCATGTTTATCATTCACACTGCACGATACACCTTGTCTCGCAAATATTATCTTCTCGTTTTGCGCAACACACCCAGGCACCAAGTCTCCCGGCGAACAGTTCTGAAGCAACCAGATTTTCGCTGTTGGATCATTTGTGGATGGAGTTGTTCTTCAAAGAAAAGCACAAACGTGAAGGTGAATGGCCGATGATCTGACCAAACGGCACGATTGCACCTGACTGAACATCGTGCAATAGACAAGTGCGACAGTTGCAGCACAGAAAAGTGAACAAGTCTGAGCGATCTTCTCCTGCGTCATTGGTTCACCTGCAGAAGACTGAAACATCTTCCAGCCCAAAAGCACCCGACACCAACAACGTTTGTCTTTTTTCAAATCAGAAGCGACACTGCAGAACCACACAACAATCATGGAACATGTTCTGAAGCTGTACTGTGTCGGTTGACTTCAAGTGATCGTCTCACTCCAACAGTGTCGGGCAACGATCAAGACAGTTTCAGGCGGCAAAGAAGACACGTACTGGCATGACAACACCTTGTGAAAGCAAAAGTCTTTACTTTTCACTCACAGGGTGGGGGTGGGAGCTGAACACGAATTTATTCGGAGTCCCAAAGCCAAGGCAGAACTTTTCACGCGAGGCGAGTAGCGAAGGTGCAAAGACACCAACCCTTGCAACATTTGCTGTCCAGGGCAGGGGGGAGGCTGGACATAAACACTAGGCTCAAGTCTCCCTTCCCACCACCCAGGGAATTGTCGCGATGGGCAGAGCCGCCCACCAAAAGACAAGTGGCATCCCTCGAAGAGTTTTGTGCCAGAATTTTTTCTCCTTTTTCCAAAACACGAAGGCAACGAGAAAGAGAGCGTTGCAAACATATCTGAGTTTGAACGGTGCAAAACACCAAACAACTTTGACACTGGAACGTTGGTTTTCGGACTTTTCTCTCTTTGCTCTGCAATTGGGGAAAAAAGAAACAACTTGTGCTCTGGTCTGCAGCGCGACCTTCCTTATCAGGAGTTATCTGTAAGCGGCGTCGCAGTGGCAATCCAGCGGGTCACACAGAAACAATGCAAGGTTATCTTTGCGTGCAGAACTCGCTTTCTGTCCCGTCGCGTTGTTCACTGCAATTTGCCGAACACGTCTCGTGGCAAAAACACTGCATTTAATGTACCAATATCTTCGATCAGGTTTGGTTTCCACGATCTTTCAAATCAAGTTTTGTGTGTATTTGGCGTGGTGATGGCACGGATAAAACAGCGGTCGATTAAAACGACGACAGCAAGTTTCTCACGATCTGGAGTACCTCAGCTCTACACGCAGATCGTTCCCTCATCACACAAATAAACACTGACGTCCAACCATCAAACGCCACAGTCGTTGCAAAAGCAATTCTCCGTCGACGAATCGTCCATAAACACAACAAAAAACTTACACGATCCAGATCTGATGACAACATGCGACGAAAAACTGACCACCGTCTTCCTTTGGGGCATCTTGCGTTGATACTTGTCTCCAACAGTGAAGCTGTTGTCTTTGTCAGACTTTCCGGACGAATCCCAAAACGTTGATAATTTTTTCGGAGTCTGGAGCGCTTCGAAATCAGTTCAAGTAACGGAAACTCAGCCGATTCATTTCTCCACAAAGTTCAGTCATCGAACTCCTGCAGTTCTCCGAGTCACTGGTGTACGTGTGTGTCTGCACGGTCGTCCAATTCGTGTCCTGGTCGCCGCGCTCGGCGCCAGTTCCGCCCGCTCCGCACTGCTGGTGCTGGTCTTGGCTCCGAAACTGTGAACCAACCCAGCCTGCAGTCGAATTCTGATGTTCAAGCAGACGCAGAAGCATTTCGTGCCATTCACGGGCACAAGGCTCGTTTCCCCGCAAATTTTCCAGCGACCCGTACAAAGTTCAATCAATTAACAGTATATCTCTGTGATTATAAGTCAGAATACGAGGCTGTTTTTTTAAGTTCTGATTCCAGTGGCGTTTCTGCGGAGTCAATTCTTTTGGAAATTTTTGATGGGTCTCACAAGGGAGTTTGGCTCATCTTCCATCAATGT
>JAAUXT010034361.1_pt1 | contig 15351 bp, 13 predicted proteins | sample 7278171 | NCBI WGS metagenome assembly JAAUXT01 (sample SAMN14350112, study PRJNA611818) | marine sediment metagenome | isolation source: surface marine sediment (1.8m) | place: French Polynesia: Moorea | collected 2018-08 | reverse complement strand
GGTGAATCTGGCCTCACCAGTTGGTGTGGTGGATCTGGCCCCACCAGTTGGTGTGGTGAATCTGGCATCACCAGTTAGTGTGGTGAATCTGGCCTCACCAGTTAGTGTGGTGAATCTGGCCTCACCAGTTAGTGTGGTGAATCTGGCCTCACCAGTTAGTGTGGTGAATCTGGCCTCACCAGTTGGTGTGGTGAATCTGGCCTCTTCAGATGGTGTGGTGGATCTGGCCTCACCAGTTGGTGTGATGGATCAGGCCCCGTGAGAAAAACGACTTCTCTTCCAAATGTGAGCCGACTCCGAAAACGCAGGTGCGGTGTCAATTGTGCAGTTTGGAGGAAAGATGAATCAAAGGCTCGTCACAACCAGAGAGGCCAAAAGTTCACGTCCGACATGTTACTGCAATGCACATGCTTATCCAAACGAATTCCAAATGGACGAAGCAGAACACACGCGAAACACAGCTGCGTCAGTCCATTGGGCCGATTGGGTCTGATTCGTGGACAATCAGGCAGTCGGGCGATGGAAAATACCGTGGTGCTGCTGGTTGAGGAAAAATGGCCCAACACTTTGTCCATGGGAAAAGGTATCCCCGAGATAAAATTTGGTTGGGCGCTTTTCATGTTGACACCAAGCGGTCAATGTTCATGTTCATCAGAATGACACCAGAAAGTGGACGACAGCAACCTGGGCTCGCCTGGAGAATGACCATGGCTGATTGTGGATTGACATCAGTGGACTCCAACCTTGGGAGAGAGCCTGAACTCCGAACGAGTAAACAGACCAAACTGTTTCTTGTCTGTGTTGCAACATTGTGAGCTTGGTCTGGGGTCTCAGGGGGCACAGGACCCTCCAAGAACCACTTGGAGACCTTCCTTCGTCCTGTGTCTTTTTTGCACATCAGCAGATTCACCTTCTCAATTTATCAATTCAAATTGTGCTCACATTGACAAGCAATTGGAAACCATCCTACATCATGGATCAGACTATTGTCTCCTCCTGTGCACAAGTTACTGTGGGTGGGGTCGCGTTCAGTTGGGGCGCAGAGAAAGTCATGTACTCAGGAACACGTCGAGGTCGACATGTGCAGATCTCATCGATGAGGTACGCACTCCGGGACCTGGTCTCAACTACTTCCAGCTTCCGTAACAAACACGCGAGGAAATGAAATATTTTGCACGTGGACACACGACACACGAAAGAGGGGTAATGGGGGGGGGTGTTGAGATTCCCCTCACCTCAGGCGTGACCCTGCCCTGACAACACTCCAGCCCCAGACTTGATGTCGTCCTGTTGACAGCTTTACGCAGAATCACCACTTCCATTTGACAGTGCCACACACGTCGCAAACGTTGAAGCAGCCGTCCCGACCCCCGGAAAGGCGTTGTACCTCCAACAGATGTTGTGGGCTCCGCCACACCCAAGTATTGTGTGAGGGAAGCCCCGGTTGGGCCTCACCGTACACTCACCGCTGCCTGCAGCACCGCGGTCAGTTGCAGTCTCGGGCTACGGCCAGACTGACCGGCGTCGTATCGAACTGACCAAAACCAATGTCATCGTCTGTGTTCTCATTCACACATCAACACATCGCGCTGGACATGATAACATCACAAATCAACTCCTTCCCAAGCAACTGGCATTGACACACACAAACGACAAACAGTGACTTCTGCAACAGTTCAATTTCGCCGTGAAGTTTCAGCTGTGAACGAAGCGACGTCAAGATCGACAGACGCACGCGTGACCAGAAACACCGAAACATCAGAGTGGAAAAAGAAGAATTCGCCTCCACGGACTCGGGCGAACTTACCTTTGGAGAAGTTCTCTGACAAGTCCTTCGTTTTGCTGCACGGAACAAACTTCAGCTGAACTTGGCTTCTGTCGAGGATTCGTCTCAGTGTCCGTGACTTGTTGGGCGCATTCGCTCCATGGTAACTGTTCCCGTCGTTACGCTGTTTGTGAACCCAGATCCACCCTGCGCAGATAGGCTCGTTGTTTCCCAGCTGCCTCAGTAAATACGGGTCATGACAGGTTGTTCTTCAGATGCCATCAGTGAGATAAACAATCAAGTATTCCACAACGAACAATTTTATTTTAGGCGAGCAAAATCGTTGCGCAAGAACACAACCGCAATTCGAAGTTTGACGCGAAAAATCTGCCAATCTGTATCCAGATGAACACAAGTAGCTTTGCAGATAGCAAACACGGAAGGAAGAGTATTTTGGTAGCTACTGCGGGTATTCTGAGATGTGCACTCGTGATGTGATGGTATTTATAATGTTCAGCCTATAAACACCTGGTGAAGAAGCTAAAGAAAATATCTACGCAGTCTGTTTTCATAAGTCAGTTCTTTTCAATATTTATGGCGCATTTCATTTGAAAAATTTGTGCGCAGAACAAGTGATTTTCACGTTTGAACTGTGTGTCCTGACCTTGGGGCCCTAAGGGGCGTTTTTTCTTTCTCTTTTCGGCTAATAGTTATGTTTTTGGTGAAAAATATTTTCCCCGCTGTGTGATTTTATGCACCTGGAGCGTCTGCGATTTTCGTGCAAGTGGTGATCACAACGGCTCCTGCAGCTCTGTTGAAACCCCCCGACAAACGAACACTCCAGCGTGTTTCTCTTGTTTACCTGCGTTGTTTCCAGCAGAGGTCAGGAACAGCTTCCAGAAAAGCACAACGAATCCACCAGCTTCGTCAGAGAGCTGCAGTGTCGAGCGCATCCAGCGGGAGAAGCAATTCGTTCCCTTCAGACGGAGCTAATTGGAAGCGAAATGGAGGAAGCACCAAAGAGAGACTTTTTTCCTCGCTTGGTGATGTTTTTTGTGCGCCTTTTTCTTCACCTGATTATTTTTGTTCGACTTCTGGGACGACTTAACAAACATCTGTTCTTTTCAAAATAGAACTTTCTTCTCGCAAGAAAATTATGATTTGGAAGCATGTCATATGATAGACAACAACCAAGTGCACGGCATGGTGCCATGTAAGTCTGTTGCAGAACGCGATTTTGCTGTTTCACGTGAACAAATGTTTGCTTCAAACACACAAATCTCGTGCTACGTACATGATTGACCTGAAGAATGTTTTCTCTGGTGCCCCCTCTGTCTCTCGAAGAATTTCCTGTGCTCGTTCGTATCCATGGTCGACAGACAGACAGACAGACAGACAGACAGACACAGACAGACACAGAGAGACACAGAGACAGAGACAGAGAGGGAGGCAGGCAGGCAGGCAGGCAGGCAGGCAGGCAGGCAGGCAGGCAAGCAGGCAGGCAGGCAGGCAGGGAAGTAGACAGACAGACAGACAGACAGACAGACAGACAGACAGACAGACAGACAGACAGACCAAAACTTGCTGAATAACCTGAAGGCCCAAGTCAATCTGAAACCCTGTTCTTGTACCCGTCCAAAATTTTACGCATTTTCCATTCGTAACCCTCACCAGGGGACACCTGCAAGAAAGCTTTTCATCCCGGCGGTATTGTGATGCGTTTTTTGATATTTTGACAGAAAACTTGCAATCCACATAAATAATTCACTCGGTTTGCTTTTGAGCCAGAGCGCCCCGCGTCCGTCCGCGATGCCGAGAGGCCTCCAGCTTCTCCGCGTGCTGCGAAGTTTTCCCTTTTGCTCCGCACCTATCTGTACAGCTTCGTCTCTTTACACAGTCACTGAAGCTTCCCCCATCATCCATTTCCCTAAATACGAAACACAAACTTCCCTTCCTGGTATTCAATGCATTGGCATTCGAGAAGGAAACTACTGAATTCTTAAACATTCCATTCCAGCACAGGTCTGCACACTTTCTCTCGTGCCAACTTCGTTCTGAAGGATTACAAAAAAGGTTTGAAAAGTTTTTTTTTCTCCTCAAGTGAACAAATTATTTTGGAACATTAATCACAAAAAAGACAGATTTTCTTTGTGAAATTCAAGAGTATCAATAACGTGGTGTTGGAGTGGTGAACAAAAATGGATCTGGCCGGCAACTTTTCAGGAGGTGCGCTCAGCTTGTGATTGAACGGCCACTTAGCACAGTTTGAAGTTATTGCCAAATGAAATTTAATTCCAAATGTGGAACTGACGTGTTGACGTCTGAGTCAAGACACCTCAACCCTTTGTTTTGGTTCTCAACAAATGGGTTGAGTTGAAATCACAAAACGCTGCGGAGATTTTTTTTTAGAAATTCGCAACGTTCGGGAATTTCTTTCACATTTTGCGTCCGTCTTCAATTTGACGAGCGCTTGTTGAGACACGCGCCCGAACGGACGAACCTGTCCATTGACAAACCGTTCTCCGCAGCTGTGTTTTGTCACCCAGTTTCCTGCGCATGTGTAAATCAGCAACTAATTGAGCCTCTTTGTCACACACAAACAATCAGGTTTTTATTCTGCCATTCACAAAGGAGATATAACTTTTTCATGAGGTTTTGTCTGCCGCAACATAATTGGCAAACTCTGCGTGACTTACACACTGAGCGAATTGTTGGATTTTATCCATTCGGATCCCGGTAAGAGATACTTTTCCATGTCAGAATCATCAACTTTCAAATTGGATCGCAATCAGGTGGTGAGATCAATGTGCTCATTGTGCGAATTAGAAGCTGATTTGTTCAGGGCACATCGATTTCAACAGATAAGATCTGGACGGTAGAAATTGGCCATTGAGACACCGAAAGTGTCCCACCTGCAGCGACTGCCTGATTGGTTCTTGGTTCGTTCCGGTGGTGAGGTTTGCGTCGTGAGTTCTGTGGCCCCGAGCTCCTGGTGTCCTGCTGCAAAAAAACTTTGGTGCATTTGTTTGAAATGAAACCAATTTTGGTTTGGCCACATAAACAAAGCGTGTTGTTTTGGTTGGTCATGGTAACGGAAACGTTCCTTCGCAACACGTTTGTTCCTGAGCGGAGCGCTTGCTGAGTGGTTCCTGAAACTGGGTCAAACGGGTGACATTTCGGTGCGAGATCGACAGTCAACATTACAGAACGCTACCGACATTTGGCTATTGTTCTCGCGTTCAAGTGACAGTCACAAACTGACGAAGGATTCCGTCGAGATTCAGCAACGGAGCTCGATTCACGCAACCAAAAGATCCTGTGATCATCAAGCCAGTGAACCTCGTTGTTAATGAACCAGGGTTGTGTGAAACCTGAACTTGGACCAAAGCGAGATGTTCACAATTTCAACCGCTTTTTGCGGCTATAAAATGACGCCAGATGAGCATGTCATTGCGAGGCAAATTAGTGTTGCGCGATGCGATCCGGGCTTCAAAGGGACCGCGGTGGAGGCGCTTCCTCCCTGTGCGCAGGTGGGCGCAGTGAGCAATGGGTGGGGAACAGCAGATCCACGAGGAGCTGATGCAGTGGTGGGGCCCGAAGCACCACGGTGCGGCCCGGCCCACAGCGCACAGTGCTACAGCTGACATGCTCGTTGTTTTGCAATGGCTCCGTGCGTTGTTTCCTGTTATGGAATCAGCTGAAAAAGCATGGCTGGACAACGCTGACCTGTTGGCGTGGTGTTGGACGCTTTTGTCAACAAGCTGCCTGAGCTTGCACGACACTTGTGTCGTGGACCTGAGTTACGTATTCAGGTGCATGATCCTTGACTTTGTACCTGCATGAAAAAGGAAAACAATGTTGAAGGGAACATGCAACGAGGAAACGACTCGAGGGCAATTATCTGAGTCTTCCTCAGGAACTGGGCCAACCAAGTCTTCCTGAAGATGTTAATCTAAGCCCCGCACTTCCAGACAAGCCTTTACTTATTCAAGAGTTGCGGTATGAAACAAATTACGAGCGTCTTTGATGTTCGCAGACAAGGGCATGAAAACGTCTGGGAAATTCTGCACGAGATGACAATTTAGCCACTTTGCCTGGAATTTCTTTTGTCCCCCTTGTCTCGCTTGAAAAAGACGCCTCTCTACCTTTTTGTGAAGCGATGCAGTGCTCTGTATCTCCAAACCGAAGAGCTGTGCGCATCACTTACCCTATTGCTTGTTGCTCTGCGTTATTGCAATGCACTTGCGCTGCATTCACGCTTCTAAAATAGGGCTGTGTGTGTGTCTGAGTGTCACCTCAAGATCCTGCTTCAGGAAGTTTCTCTCTTTGACTATTTCCCGAACCGCTTTGTCAAAACGGATGGCTGAAAGCTTGCTTGAATTCCCCGATGGAGTCAAAAGTGCTTCTGTTCAATGCACGTCTGCTGAACAGCTGTGGAACTGAAGGTTCCTGTGAGAGCGTGTCCCAAACAAGAAGGTGACAGCAACATGCCGCCCCGTTGCAAAGGTGAAACTGCACAAGGCAGCACAAACAGAAGTCAGAAGAGAAGGAGCAGAGTTCTATGGAATGAAATGAAATGTGCTTGTCACTGAAAGGGATTCAAAACGTGTTGACTGTTGTGCAACAACTCCGATTTCGAAAGTAAGCACCTGTCTGCCTGTCTGTCTGTCTGTCTGTCCCATGTCATCCCATGCCGTCCCATCCCACCCTGCCCTGCCCTGTCCTGTCCTGCCCTGCCCTTCTCTCCCAGTCAACAAAAAACAGCAAGGAAGAATGCTGACTGTGGGAGACATGTTGGGTGCGCGCAATATCAACTACATGGAACCGCGCTCTTTCTGGGCGCAATCTTCTTGTTTCTGTGAAGCTACGACACAAGGTGAAACAGATGATGTTGTTTCAGAAACGACAAACACACGTGTGTTGACAGACTATCTGGTTGGCAGATGATCTGTTTCTCTGGGAACTCACTCTGCAGTGGTCGGCGGCTTGCAGCCTGCAGTCGTCGTTCCGCAGCGCTTCGCGCTCAGTTTGAAACCAGCTGCTTTTACCTCGCGGCTCCATCAGCAATAAATGTGGCTTCAATTCTCTAATTAGTTTTCTGCGTCGCTATTTTTCATTGAGTTGCGAGGATCCTGACAAAAAAGAGAGCTGAATCCCGCAAAAAAGTGGGTCTTTGTGGTGTGAGCACGCAATCAGAATCAGATTCACGTGTTGGAATGTGATATTTGACTCAGAAACTCTTCTCCGTGAATGCAAAACAACACAGTGTGTGGAACGGAACAACCTGCTGTCTTTTTCGCGAATAATTTTTTCATTTGTATCGCATTCAGTAGCCTGGGGATAAGGCAGAAATTGTCATGATCAGCCAGTCTCTGTAGCTTGCGTGCTGCAATTTCACAATTTTGCACATCTCGGGGCCTCAGGTGTGACATCAAGCAGAGGGAGCATGAAGCGAATGAGAATGGAATCTGGATACATGCAACTGTTGAACAAAAGCCGAGCAAAAAACAGCGAAGGGGAACAAAGGAGGACTTATCAGATGCCGGCGAGTTTCCTCAGGTTCTCTCCGTGATGGAGAACAATGTTGATTCGTGGTTCACAAGGGCGCGAAAAGCTCAAAGAAGAGCTATAGCATGCGACGCAGCTGGTGCCCAACCCCCATCATTCATCAAAGGCAACCATGGCAAGCAGTTGTTTTTCTGTCAAGAAAATGAGACAAAGTACTCTCAAGTGGAACAAAGGCAACTGTTATGTTTTCGCCTTTTTGCCCAGAAGGGTCCTGTAAACAAGTATTCAATTTGGCCTCGCTCCTTCAGAAGTGAGAAGTCGCTATTGCGGGCCTGACGTCTCCCTCGCACCCAGAAGACGAGCAGGCAAATCCCTTGATGTTGACACCTAATTACTTAACGCACGTTTAATCTCGCCTTTCCACACAAACTCCAGATGAAATTTCTTGTTTTACAAATGTCAAATGTGTAAAGGGACTTGCTGTTTCTTGTCAGCTGAGTGCATCGTCTTTGTCGTGTGATAATCTGAGTCTCACATGCGCCAGAAATGCAAAACAGTCGCAGGATTTTCAAAACCCCGCAAAACAGTTTTCAGCAAGGTTCAATGGCACGAAGCAGTTTTGCGCCACAGCCGGGTTGCCCAAAGTGGAGACGAATTAGCCCAATGCTGATTGCCCTGCCATGTTGAGCGCAATTTGAAATTCTGACAGGTTAAAAACGGACGAGTGCTTTGTTTCATGCTTTGAATCCGGTGGTGTGCTGCACCGGAACCACGTGACACATGCTCGGTGTCATTGCGGAGGGATGAAGTGGGACACTTTCCAATTCGCGCTTCACAATTCCATTTCAGCGGTTAACAGCTCCACAGCCGGTGCTGATCAAAGTAAGACCATGATCTGAGCAGCGCTCTCCCGGGATTTTTTTTCCTGGTTGCGTGCGCCTCCTTCCAGCAGCTTCACTTGGCGACGGTAGAACCAGACAATCTGCTCGGACCACAATGACATTGGTCAGATTGGCTGATGCGGCGTGAAATCAACGGACAGAGAAACAGTCCAACACATGCTGCATGAATTGCTGAGCGATTCGATTTGCGCTCGACAAGGAAGGCTCGAAACGAGAGCGCAAGGCCCCGCATGCTATCTGTCTCCGGCGGATCCAGGGCGGTTCTGCTACAAGGAGACAGAACCTGAACCTTCTGAAAGCAAAATTGACCTTTGAAGGTCAACACCGTATTCACTCCAGAAAAGTTGCGCCCAAGTCTTTGGCGCACCCCAACAAAGGTTCAATTGGGGCCAATATCCAACTGAACAATGCAGTCCCACGTGTGGATGCGCCCCTTCTATTAATGGTTAATTTCAAGGCAAATCAGTGTGTCCGAGAACATGGTATCTGCAGAGAGCAGATATGGATAAATTGAGAGGGACTTCAGCATGCTGTTGGGCTTTAGTCAAGTCAAAAAGGAACCGCTCTGCCCTCCTCCCCTGGATCCCACTGTCCGTTGCAGATGATATTCATGAAGTGAATCTGCGCCGTGGACACCGGTGTGCAGACTGTCTGTAGCCCCTAACATTTGATGTTTCATTCATTCTTGCCGTCGAAAGCGCCACATGAGACTCGGAACCTGCAGGCGTCTGGAGCAGACGCTGAATGGGAAGAAAACAACGGCGGCGGCGGGTTGAGTGAGTCCGCCGGCGACTGCGGGGGTTCACCGAGAGGTGAGCGCTGTTGACACACGCTGGGAAGACAAAGCGGTTCTGACACAAAATTTGCACCCAGACAAAACCTGTCGTCGTGTGTTTGTCTGCAAGTCAGGTACAAACGGGAAGGAACCAGGTGCAAACACTGCCGCAACTGATGCAGAACATCGCAGTCGCATGTTTTATGCTCATATCGAGTCCACCTCAGAGGATCTGTACGGTTAGATCTGCCGGAATACGCTTCAACGTATGATCAAAAGCAGCGCTGGGTGCTCATCAATGTCTTTGCCTCGTCCAACTGACATGCGTCAAACAGCGAGGCGACGATCGCGGATATCAGATTTTCTGTGACGCCCATGTCACAGCGATTCGTCTCGGCGCTTCCTTTCGATTTTTGCTCAGATCACACGAGTACAAGGCTTTTCCAGACGTGTGCCATGCTCGTGCAGTCTGCATGGGCGTAGGTGCCACAGTAGCACCTGTTGCTGCACGCACGGCTGGGTTGCGTGTCACGTTTTCTCAAGAACGGGTGGCCGAAAGTGCTGTTAGGTCCTTTGATAAATTTGGAGAACTAGAAAGTTGAATGAGCACATTGGTGATGTGCAAGGGTGGACCCAGGCTCAGGAATCAACATGGTGAAGCCAAACAGGAACAGGGTCCTCTATCACAAGTCAGACTGTGAACTCAGAAGCTTCCCAGGCAGGACCTGAGTCGCATTATGGTCTGGTTCTGCTGTTTTGGACAGTTTTTGAACAGTGCTTTTCAGAGAAATGCTGCCTTGCACTTTGGTATGTGCTGCACAACGGGGCTCGATGTCCCACAGCGATAGCTGCGTGATTTGCTGCTTTTGTCTCATATTAGGTGCAAAGTATCCAGACACAATCCTCTGATCCCCAAAAAAGGTGGGCGGTTTGATGTGAAGGGGTGTCTGGACAGTGCGTGACAACTCGGCTGGATACCCGCTTGGTGTGGCCATTAATTGAAATATGATGAATACGACGTGACTGACGTCTCGCAGTATTGTGTGTGGGTGTTGACAGGTGCAGGGTGCCCAACAGTCACTCGTCTTGCGGAAGTAAGAATGATCTGCTGTATCTTTGTCTCTGTCTGAAGTGTCCTTTGGCGAAACTTTCCTCAGGTTTCTCCTGTCGAACAAGGAAAACAACTCACTCATACATGCCATCTGTACGGCATTTCTGCAAAGTCGCAATGCACTGAGTCCAATTGTGACGCACAAACCTGTGGAGAACAATGTTCGGTTGGTCTAGCATCACTTAAAACTTGAAGTGACATGCGTATTTGCAAAAAGCAGAGCCATGCTCTCGCAACACAGGAAACAGAAACTTCCTCAGCCGAGCAACAACAGCTGTTGCGTGGTTCTGGCACCCTGACACACAGAGAAAAAAGCTAAGCACACCTACTCTTTATTAATGCAGCATCAAAGACAGTTAGCCGCCGCTCGCGACCTTTTCATCTTGATTAAGGCAGAAATAATTTCATTTGGTGCCTGGAAATATTGTGTTATTCCAGTCGGTCTGTTTGCAGCTGCGGCTTCGTACATCATCCACACGCAGCTCGCAGCAGTTTCCTGCACTGAAAGGGGAACACACGGTTCAGATGAACGTGGAGAGTCTGGAAATGTCCCAACGTGCACGTTGCATGGATTGAATACGGAAATTCTGATGACATCACTCGGTGTCAAAGAAAGTTTTTGTTTGGTTCTTGGTCTGTTATTTTTTCTGGTGTGTGTGTGTGTGTGAGTGTATGTCTGTGTATCTGTCTGTGTCTGTGTCTGTGTCTGTGTCTGTGTGTCTGTTTTCTGCTGTGTGTGTGCTTTCTGGTGTGTGTGTGTGTGTGTGTGTGTGTGTGTGTGTGTGTGTGTGCACAAAACTGTCGTGAGGTCTGAGCACCAAACGCGTGGTTCTGTGCTCCTTTCCAATTCTTTCGAGTGACAAAACCATAACCTCGCAGCACCGATTTGCGGAGCCCAGTTACCGGGTGTGCGCTTCACTCAGCGCACTCGCCCGAGCTGACAGCGATGGAATGATGGAGAGCTTTTTAATTAGTCTTTTTTACAAATGAACTGTCTGCTGCGTCTGTCAGCCGCAGCGGATCTGTCTCTCAGGAGCGCCGAGCTGCTTTAGATCTTAATATGGAGTGTGATGGAAGGTAATGATGCCCCAACCCCAGCACCGCCTTCCGCGGCAAAATGATGTGAAGCGATTTACCATACGCGCTGAGTTTGCTTTGATGTTCAAAGGCTTTGTAGGAAACCAGGTGGATTTGGCGTGGACTGATGGTGGTGTCGGAGCAAATGTTCAAACGGCAAAAATTTATTCTTCAGCTCGTTGCTTTCCTGGTAAACACGAGTCGATTCATGTTGTTGCCTTTTTTCTGAGGAGAGTGATGAGATGGCAGAATTCCCAGATCAGATTTTCTGTCAACGGAAGTCATTTTTCACAAACTGTTTTTGAGTTGTACGTTTTTGCAAAATTCCATTGAGCGATGCAAAAATTTTTGTAAAGTTCTGACACGGAACAACCTGTGTGTTCAGCTTTGAATGTATTTGAACAGGCTGTGTATCTTTGTCTTTGTATTTGAGTACCTGTGCAAGTTCAAAGACCACGGTTTCACAAAACAACAGACATTCCGCCCAACAAAACCACCCTAAATGCAGTGGTTCTGCCAAAGCACTGCTCATCACTGTGAGTGCTTCAGGAGTGTGAGAGTGGCAGTGTGAAGGGAGGCATTATCACTGTGAGAGACCCACGATTGGTCCAACCACAGGCCTGGTCTCAGTAAATGCGGTCCCTGAGCACCGAGAGTACCCCGGTGTGTTGCTCTGGGGTGATGGATTGGCTCTTGCTCAAGAAAGTCAAACAGCAGTACACTGCTTCTGTCCAGAGTGGTTTGAGACTCCTTTCCTGGGTCCTGGTGCAAAACCCTTCCTGGGTGGGGTTCGGCTGCAGACTTCCATTGGTGAACCCTCCTGTTTGGATTCGGGGCCACAGTGAGGCACCAAAGATTCTCACGGCTCGTGACAGACTTGTCATGCTTGTCCGAGTGATGAGTGTGAACTTCACACTTGTCCTCACATGTTTTGTTTGCAAATACCCACCCGTGGTACCAGGATTCGAGGTGGTTTGGAAGTCTGCTGATCGCGCGTTCCGTCCTTCCTTCCGGTCTGCCTCCCGTCAACCCCAGAGAAGCCAAGCCGCTCTCGAAGCGATTTTCCATCCTGAAAGAGCATTGGGAAAAATCACCTCGTCTGTCGCTTCCAATTGTAGTAATTTGGAGTAATCCTGGCCTGGAGAACAAGGTGAGGTGAGTGGTCGGACCACAGCGCGTTCAAACCGCGGCTTTTCCCCAGACAGAGCCGCAGGCGGATCCAAGAGACACCCAAGGATTCAGGGACCCAGCGGCCAAACTGAACACAGCTTCAAGTGTTTTATCACGCTGTTCTACGTGTAACATTTTTAAAGATGGATCCAGTTCTCTGAGCAGGTGTCTGGATCCAGTGGAAGGCTAGCGGTGGATCTGGTCAATGAGGGGCAATCCGTCAGGAGCGATCAAGTGGGGCCTGGGATCAAGGACTTTGACATGTACCAAGGACAAACCTTGCGCCGGGGGCGCAAAATTGGGAAGGTCAAAGAATTGTTCCCTCGCCCCTGGATCCGGCGGAGAGGCCCCTTTCCGGCTTGACCGGTGATTAATGCTGAGTGATGATAGCGCTCGGATACGGAGGAGGAAACACAAATAGCATGTAACGTTAAAAGCTTTCCGTCTCTGGTCCCGGGGGCCCGCAGGCTTCACAGATTTAGGGCCGCCACGCCGCGCCTGAATATGATGCCCTTGTGCTGTTTTGTGTTTCACCTGATGCTTGAGAAGCTGGAAATCCAAGTGCAAATGCGCACGATGACAGGGAAGCACGTTCGTTTGGTGTTGAGAATTACATGCAAACGTGTTGTGTCTCTGGTACTGGCTGGTGTACTCTTTGTAACGCAACAACCTGAGAAGGATGAATGAGGCCCACGCACGTGTGGCACAATGGGATTGGGTCATCTTGCAGTAATTTTGGGGCTCTCTGTGACCGAACGTGTGGTATGAAGTAATCGCGAGTATCGTGTCGAATTTTGTTGCATGCTGTGGAAGTTTAGCAAACACGTCCGTTCCTTTTCAGACGTGCCCCAATTGCCAGATTGGTGACACAGAAACCATTTGCTCACTTGTCATTGGCTCTGAGTGCAAACGATATTTGGTGATATGTGCCATTGATCTGGGAAAGGGGGCACCGCACGTAAGGCTTTCAAGGCTGTGCTAAACCTCCCAAGTCTCGATCGGCAACAGATTTGGAAGTTCCTGTTCAAAGAACCAGGTAAAAACCCCGATCAGGGTCGTGGCACCTGCAGTTCCTCAGCACCTGTCCAGCACGACCGAGCAGCAGATTCTTTGCTGCGTGTGTCAAACAGAGATCGCATTCATATCTGCGCGGCTCTGATCGGCACAAGTGTCTCATTCTCACGAGGTCACGCGACTCGCGGCACGGAGAACGGCTGCGCACAAATCGGGACATTGCTCACAAACGGCTAATTAAAGGACAAATTGGTCTAATGAGGGTCCCGTACACGGGATTATGACATGGTGCGTAAGAATTTAATTGGAAAACGTGACATCGGGATGTTGGGGAATGTGTTTTGTACAAATGACATTCAATGACATTGAAACTCGGTCCAAATACTCAGCTCACTCTCCACACCATGGTTGCAGATTTCCAAGAATCTGAGTTTTGATTTTTGAGAGCCTGCTGTGGTTTTGTCGTTGGTGCTGCACATGGCGGACAGTTCTCAGGCCAACTGAGCTCAGCAATCTTTGTCCTCAAGGCTTCTTCATGCGTGCACCATACGATTGATTCTTCACGCATGGACACCACCGTGGTCCTCAGAAGGAACGGACCCTCACCACCACGCTCTCTGGTGGCCAAACTCCTCGTGCCGAACCATGTTTCACAGTGTAACTCGTGGTCTTCTGCGGACCCCGAGCGAACATGCAGCTTTTTGAGGAACACATCGCCCATAATAATTCAGACCGACAGCAATGCTTAAATAATTCACAGAGAGACTAATGTCTTGTGGAGTTGGCTACTCCGTTGTTTGCGCAACACTTGAGTTTGCTGTGATCTGCACAACTCGCGTCTCTGTGGGACGCTGCATCAAGTTATAGCCGTGGAATAATGGGAGAATAATTGTTGCTCTTGTTGTTTCCGTCATGAAGATGACAGTGAATAGTTTGTGAAGCAACCGCTGGCTTGAGGAGAAAGTTCTGGGACACAGACTGTGCACTAACGGTGGTGTTTTGTGCGTGTCTCGAGTGTTTCCACACAAGGTTCTTGTCTCTGGAAAATGTGCAATAAATTTTGCACAAAACTCTCGGTCAATGTCCAGTGCCGCAAACTGGTTGAGTCCGTTTCAGAGAATGTCTGATGTGAGCAAACTGACTTGTTCTTTCCTTTTGTCTGATCTTTGGGGTCTAAAGAGGAACTAGCTTTGTGCTGTTCTGGCTGAATTTCGAGAAAACAAATGCACAGTTAACAACTGCACGGTTTCTGAAACATTCCTTCTCTGTCGTACCAACCGTGTGAGCGCGACAGACAATTTCGTTTGTTGTGGGTTTTTTCTGGTCCTGATTGCTCTGGGAAGCGCAGGGCCCCTTTGACTCAGGGATCCGCCGCGGTGCCCGCCGAGGACTCCCGTGACATGACGCATTGATCCAGAGAAAATTGGGTTTGGAGCTTCGCATGGGAAAGTGCGTCTGGTCCCTGACGGTGGAGTCTGACGTCTAATCACGTCTAATGAGACACTAATTGACATCCAACATGCTGTAAAGATGCCTGTCTTCTTCGTTTGCGAAAATTATTTTTTTCCACCAGATGTTGCGCGTCTTGTTTGGACTCCAATAAGCGCGATATCATCGGAATCTCAATTTGTAAGCACAACGCAAGTGATCAGACCCATTGGAACCGGAACAGGATCTTGCAAGGAGACCCTGGATGGGGATCTTGCAGGTGTTTTGCTGCAGGGAGATTGCTGAAGGGGTTCTTCTTTTTGAAGGGAGGGGGGTATGCCTCATGCGTGTGTGTGCCATGGTAAAGAAGACGGGATGGAAGTCCAATTTTGCTGCACACGAACTGAAAAGTTTCAGTTCTGCCTCTTGAGAAGTACAAATCTGGAAATGGCTCATGTTTGTTTGAAAATGCAAACATTCTCATTTCTAATAGTAGTATTAGGGCCCGTTACTTGGTGCACACTTGGCGTTTCTTTTTCATTTTTTGTCAGAAATTCGGATCAGATTGTGCGAGTGCGCTTTTACCAATGATTTATAGAGT
>JAAUXT010079016.1_pt1 | contig 15352 bp, 15 predicted proteins | sample 7278171 | NCBI WGS metagenome assembly JAAUXT01 (sample SAMN14350112, study PRJNA611818) | marine sediment metagenome | isolation source: surface marine sediment (1.8m) | place: French Polynesia: Moorea | collected 2018-08 | reverse complement strand
TTATACAGCCATACCCAAATTTCACCATGTTGGCCATATTGGTTTTTTGCCCGTAAAAATACATAAAAGCAAAAATTTGTTCTTTTGACACTTTGTGCATCAACTACAGCCCGAAAGTGAACGAAAAAACTAAACATGACCAAAATCGAACAAATAGAACACTTTCAAACTCGCATTCACAGATTTAGCCTTTTGATGCCTATAGGTGATTTTCACCATCACCATATATTATACATAATGTATGCTTCAAGGTTCAAATCACCTAAAAAGGAACGAGGTCTGCGTGGTGCTTTTCACTTCTGTCGAGCTTGGAGGGTTTTTCTTTCCTTCTTTCCTTCCTGGTGGTAAATTCCTGGCATTACGAGGGAAAGGTTTTGCTTTTCCGGGATCTTTGAGGGCATCTCCACCTGAAATTGTGTGAAGCCGCAGAGCATCCGTCTCCGGCGAGTCGGAATCAGACGCGACATCTCCAAATGGAAACCTCCAAGTCGTCTCAACAGAAACCGATCTCGCAAATTTAACGTGTCACTGAAACTGATGAGTTTTTCATTCGTTCGATTCTGAAGCTCAGATGTGGAGACATAGCAGATGCACGATCGTTCGTGTTCGCCGCGCTGCAGCGAATCTTGCCACTTTCTCAACATTTCACCCTTTGATGCACTGCAAAAGGGAAGTGTCACGACGATTGAGTGGCCCTCACATGCGTACTGATGACAATGCTTGTGTGTTTCCCAAAAGGTTCTGCAAGAACAACTGCTCGCAAAGCTGTTTTTGTGTTTCCTATAGCTCTGTTTGCTTTTATCCTGCTGGTGAACAGAATCTACTGGCACTCTGGCATCGGGTAATGGTCGGACCAATGCCATGAAGAACACAGGAAGAAAAGCATTTGAATTTTCTGGAGTGCTGCAGAACATGCAGATGCATGACCCAGCCCAAGAGGGTCACAAATTGGAGAATGGTCATTGCACTGGAAGATTCATGAAATTGACACTTGCAAAATGATCTGCGCATCTGTAATCGCTGATGTGTAATCGCCATGAATATCATCCCAGAGCCGTGTCGCTCGAGTATGAAATGAAGGTCGTCCAAAAGTTCCAATCCACTCGATATCTCGTTTCCCGCAGAACGCATCAAACTCGTGTTTTCAACTGGACTTGTCACACAAAGTCCAAGGGAAAATACCAATGCTGAGAACACGCGGAAAAGGCCAGTGTTGTCCTGCGCGATGCGGCATTCGAATGGCACCACCCACGGGAAGCTTGGTCAATTTCACTGATGGGAGAGTTGTCAACAAGATCAAGGTGCCTTGTTTGCTCAGAACTTCTTGTTGTTTTGCCTTGGATGAGCCAGAAAGTTGAAAATGGAGAGAAAAACAAATTGGGAAAGCAGTGTAAAACAGAGTTTGTTGCCGGTGACACAAAAGTAGATCTAAACAACAGAAACTTTTCGAGAGGGTTGTGTTTGAACTTGTTCATTGTTTTCACCAAAAAGGAGTGACGATGAAGCAAGTGAGTTTCGTCATCATAACCTGTGTCAAATTCAGGTACACGGATTCTGTACCCATTTCTCTAATTGGCTCCACGTATCAAAGAGAACAATTCCGCCTCATTCCAGCTTAAAGGCAGAAGAAAGAGGCGCACATTCGGTGCTCTCAGTGGAGATACAGCGCTCAGTTGCGCCTCTGTATTGAGATAAATCCTTTGGCGCATATTCTGAGGTGACCTTTACATTGGTTCATCTAGTTTGCCACATCTGCCGCCATGCTGAGAAAATGTTTGCTTTTGACGTCGCGATGAATTATTAATTCGGCCATTTCCATAATTCTGCTCTTACACAGGAACTCTGACAGCGGCACACAGGAGTCCCTTTTGTGTTTTCGGTGATTGCTCACTTCCCTCTTTGTTTTCCCGTGAAGCCGTTCGCACTGCATTATTATGACCGTTTTGAAACGTCACATTCACTTTCTCGCACGGCTTCAACTTGACGTGACGCGAGCACTTGCACTGAAAGCACGCACACTTCTCCGCACAGCCTTTCAGAATGGCTGCAAGTTGGACATGCGACTTTCGCTCGAGCCAACGATTTTAGAACACCACAGAAATATGCTTCCGAAGTGTGGCAACATTCAAAGGAACAGATTTGAGAAAGGAAAACGTCTTGTTCGGTTTTGGATTTTTTAGGAAATCCAGGGCAGTTCATTTTGGTTTGTGATTCTAGCGATGATCAGTGTTATCTTGCAGGCCCCCTCACTCTCGCTAAACAATGCGTGGCGACTGCTTCGGGTGAAGCCGACCTCTTCAATCCCCTCGCGAGTAATAAACCATTAGAGGGTGTCTAAGTCAAACGTGATCATAATGCTACAGTGAAAACAAGTCAACTAATGAACATCAGAAGGGTGCACATGTGTCGCTATTTTGCAGGGTAATGAAATCATAATTCATCGCTGGGATCGTGCCTGAAAAGCACAAATGCGAAGCGATTGTGTGAAAAAAGGTCAAAGAGAATAGGATCTGATGAACACAGTGGATGTTTTGATGTAACATCAGGTGCTACACAATTGTCATCGCAGATGTAAAACCACCGCGCACACCTTTCTCTGGTTTCTCTCAGAATGCAGAGGCAATTAGTGGCGCCTCTTCGGATTCATGCAGTTTGTGACAATCAATTCGTCCCTGCAGTTTGAAGTTGTCAAGGAAGTGGGTAGATTAGTGGGGAGCTGGCAGGACAGATAACGGCTCTTCCCCGTCCAGTAATGGCATCACTTAAAGCAGTGAAAGAACTACATCAAGAGTGACGCGAGTAATCACGGAGCGCCGCCGCCCGTCCATTTTCGTGAATCAACTTTGTGGGTCAAGCTCCAAAGGAAAGAGCAATTAGGAAGGTAGAGACCTTTCACTGCAAGGAACCAGGACTTCGGACCAACCACGTCGAATGGAGGCCGTACGCGAGAAAACCTGGTCGCATCTCCATTTCACGCGAGGAGGTTCTGTTGAGTCATCTCCACGCCATCACACCAGAAATACAGGTCTTCTAGCTTTTGCAGGAGCATTCCTTTCTCAGCACTTTCCGCATACATGTGTCAACTCTGTAGATGTAAGCCTTCTGAGTCCATGGTGATACTCTTTACACTTGCGGCTCACGCTTCGAGGTCGTGATGCACTAGTCACTGGAGGGTGTCTGGCTCAAACGTCAACATCAAAGGGATCTGAGGCCACAGCATTGCAGCTGAAAGTCGCACTCATAGTGGAGCTAGAATCCCCTGGGCAAGGCTGCTGAGTGCAGGAACCTTGAAGCCTCAGACCGAGACTGAACTTTTCAGGAAGGCAACCCAGAGGAAAACATGTTTTGAAACAATTGTTTTCAGGTTCGCAGACCCGAGTTGCCAACAGCGCTCGAGAAAATGGAAAAAAGAGAGATGGAAGATACCCTCAGAACCCGAAAATAAATCAAAAGTATTGGCAACATTTCCAGTCTTCATAATTGAAGAAGCGAGATGCTCTTGCTTTAATTAGCAATTGGGTGTAATGGAGAAACATAATAGCATTGTCTCCACATCGACAGCTCTGTATCTATTTCAACCCATTAGCTGCCTTTAAAAGAACTGCGACGTGATGTAATCAAGCTGTTTATTAATTTTTCATCTTGGTAATAAGTGATGCGAACGACCTTTCTGTTCGATCCAATGTAACACAAGGAATGTGACGCAAAACTCTCGATACTGTTTTTCTGTGGGTGACGAACTTTTTTGTTGTTGTTGCCTTTTGAGTTTGTTCATGTTTTGAGCGCCGTTTTTCTGTTTTGCACAACTGTGCTTTTGACACCCATCTTTTGGATCAGGAGACGTTGTTGCTGGGTGTTGTTTCTGCAAATCGAAATTCTGTTGCAAAATGCCCATTTCAGCTCCATTCCCTCAACAACCCGGGTTACAGGCACAATTTTGTGAGTTTTTGAATGCTGGGCACACCTTCTTAGAATCTTTTCCAGCTGGAACCCGGAGAAACGAAACAAAATTGTGGACAGGGAAACAAATTCGTAACATCGAAACCGTCAGTCCCGAAAGCAGCCTCAAGAGCGGAAAAGTCACCCAAAGCAAACGCACTCTGATGTCACCCAGCTTCATGACACAGAAGTCCGACTGTGAACATTGCGCAGCACCCTGAGTGGCCCACAGTAATTCATCACAAACTGCGGCGTAATCACAATGTTTGGGTGAGAACTCCAGTGCACTTGTTTCAGCGAAATGAGGGGGCACACTTTTTCTTGACGTGAAAATGAATTATTAACACGGCAATTTCCATATTTTGGTTCTCAGCAAACAATCCGACAGAGGCCACTTCAGAAATGATTACAGAACCAGTTTTGAGTGATAGTCGATGCTTCCGCGTGAAGGGAATACACAAAGAGACGACTGTTGCAAAGCAGTTTTCTGTTGATCTCGTCTGTCCGTCTGTCTGCCTTCATCTATTGTGCCGTAAGACCTGTCCATTCAATGGAGCTGCTTACGTGAAACATCATACAGGTGGACCAACCTGCGCGCCATAAACTTTCCGCTGATTCACAAAAACTTCAATCCTCACCAAGGAAATTCCAGTCCCTCTCTGTCTCCTTTTTTCACGAACGTGGACACTTTCAAGTTCCGTGCGGACGCAGACTCAAGGAGAAACCTCTTTGGCCTCGGAGGCATCCGGTTCGAGAGGATCTTCAGAACATACTCTGTGTCGCCTTGTTGGGGGAATACGAAAGGTTTGAAGTGAATCAGAAAGACACGTGTCTTTGAGGTTGAGAGGAAACTAAGATAGATGCGCAGAGTTGAGTTCAGGCATTGTCTGCCAAGGCTGAGCTAATCCAGTGGAACAGACCCTGCGCAAGGTCACACTGCCTGTGCGCCTGGAGATCAGCTAATGTGACACAGCGTCTCCGCAGGGAGTCCTGGGTCAATACTCCTCTATCCTTCTGCCAGATTCTTAACCCCATAATTTGTTTTGCTTGACTGTATTGATTAAAGAAGCGCTCGTCCTAAGTAGTTTGGCAAAGTTCTACTTGACAAATGGGATGGGATGTGATGGTATTAGCTGTGAATCTGGTTGAGGTTTGCATGCAGTGAACGCTCGCGTCAAACTATCCCTGCATTTGAAAGAGTCAGAAAGACGCATTTGTACCACACAACGACTGACTGCAAATTACCTTTTTCTTGCTCCTCAAGCCAGCAAAGCTTGCCCTTTGGCGCTGCTGGCTGCATAAAGATGCACACGTCCCAACCCACCTTTGTCAGCAGTGAGAATGATGACAACACGGCGTCGTCACAACAATCCAGGCACACACACGTGTGGAGCCCGGGGACCAGGTCTGCATCCCTCAAAGGGAGGACAAGAGGAGCACGTCGTCACATATGAGCAGCCCGGCGTGTTCATTTGTCAAAGGTTTCATCTCCTGCTCCGTGTAATGAAGAAAGCGCGCTGCGGCGATTGCACACGATTACTGGAGTCTGAGTACATTTGTTACGTGGTTGGGAACAGCAAAGATGATGCGTGCTGAATTATTAATTCCACAATTTCCTCTCGCGTGCGCTCGAATTCGCACCTCGAGGCTGATGTCGGGCGCGAGTCTGTGAACGCGCATCAGTATTGTCGCTATGAGTTCCGGGGTAGAGCTGACACCACATCGAACGGAACCCAACTCACAATCAGTTGCGCGCAGAAAGCAAAGTAACGTTCTCGATCACACACGCGTGTGCAGTAAGTCAATCCCGCTTCCCAAACATCTGTTGTTGAAACCACAATTTTTGCAGCTGATACAGGTTCGAGTCACATCTCCTGATAACATCGTCCAGTTCAAATTTCTGGAAACATGAAAATTCTGTTTCCTGACGTCGCGTTCTCAAAACTCCGTGCGTGTTCATGCAAAATGGTGTTTGTGTGTGTGTGTGTGTGTGTGTGTGTGTGTGTGTGTGTGTGTGTGTGAATGTGTGAGGTGCTCAGTGAGCACGTGTGTGTGCATCCCTTGCGTCGAAAAAAAAACTATTTTGAGATCAGAATGCTTGAACCCTTCTTACCCTACACTTTTGGCGTTCCACCGCGCGTTGAAAGCCTGTTTGATGCAACGGCGAAGAAATCCCAAGTGTCAAGATGTTGAAGGTTCCAAACTTGTTTGACGAAAAGTCAAAATTTCAAATGTGCAGTACAGCTTGCTGTTGTATCATGTGGTACAACTGCGTAAGCCCGGGTACATGGGCAGCGAGGCATTGTAGTTGCCCTGATGATCCAGAACACAATGGCTGTGACCTGTAATTAATGTCACAGTGCTGGTTCAATTACTCGCTCATCATCCACTATTACTGGCACCACTATCGATAAATAATCCAGCAGATTTAGTCGGGATTCTCCAGTTTGTTCAATAATCGCATGACAGCAGCCCAGAAGTGGTTGCCAGCATCCCAACCGGGTTATTGAATCTTTTCGTGCAAAGAGACAAGGCCTTTTCATTGCCTCGGTCACTCAGTTTGTCTGGTTGGACAAAATGCCTTATCGGAATTAACAGCACTAAATCATACCTATTTGTTCGTGTTTGTGCAAGTTAAAGCGAATTTACATAAGCTCAATTATGGATGAGGTTTGATGACAAAGTTGCCCTGAATAAAATATGTATACGTATGGAGCTGTGGTAAACTCACCGGATCGTGCAACGATGAGGCATGTGGAAATTTTCCAATGTGCTTGAAACAACGATTCAGTGCTTGTTTGGTCACACCTCAATCCATCTGAAAGTGCGCTTTGGGTCCGTGATGTTGCACAGTTTGGTTCCTGTTTAAAATGTGTTCAATTGTGTGTCAATGTTGGGGTGTGCATCATCCAGCAAAATGCTGCATTGCACACAGACTATCATCATTTTTTGCTTGCAGTTCCATTTCAAACTTTGTGGCAAGTCCCGCGCGTCATTGCCGCAATGTTTCTTTTTCACAAGTTAGCAATTTCGTTGAAATAGTGTTCCAGGGGTCTTTTGAGTTGCCCTGGAAAAACATAACCAAGGATCCCCTGCACTGACACAATCACTTGGACATTCTCTGGACACGGCCTCTAACCTCAGGATCTCCTTTGGATCTCGACCAGGGGAGTAATGGCAATGACCAGAATCCACCAAAGCCTGCCAGATGGTGATGAAGTTTAGTTCAGTGATTGAAACAGACGAAGGTTCAAACGTGACGATTTGAACAAGTAAGTCCGGTAAACGGACCCGGATGATGGTCGCGTCACTTCTGTCAGCCTTTTCCAGGTGGGGGGTGGGAGGTTACATTCCAAAGTGTGGACAGACGCACACATGAATGCTAAGGGTTTTTAAGCCGTCAGTGGCACCTTGATGGCCGGCTACGCGACCATCAACAAATAATGGACGTCTGAACGTGAAATCAGACTGCCTCTGAAAAACAAGGAAAGTTCTCAAGATTGTGTCCGACTAAACTGTGGAAGCAAAGGTGAAGTTGTCCAAAGCGTTCCGTTTGAGAATCAAACTGCGTGGGTTTCGAGGTATTTGAACTTGTGCTTGGGAAGCCACACTCTGACCCAGTGCACCACTGCAGTTGGGGTGGTGTTCTGGCAGCTAAACGGCTTCAGTCACTTTAAGGATTTGGTCTAATTGGGGTGCACGACATCGCCAATCATTACTTCTTTTCTTTACGAGACAATGGTTGATCACTTTTCAATTGCTTGCTAAATTTTGTCACTGAAGTCTCGCCTTCTGACAGCAGTCTGATTGCGTAGATGGTGAAGACCATTCTGTCTGACATCAGTCTGATTTCGACCTGGACCCTTGACGAACGCGTGTTTTTATGCTTTGTATGTTTCCTTGCATCAATTGTTTTCACGTGTCCAGAAGTTAATTTCTTTATGACCTTTTGTTTTTGCGTTCATTTGAGCCTTTGCGTGACTCTCACGGAAATGATCTTCATTCTCAACAAAGAAGTATCTTTCAACCCTGCAGATTTTATTTTGATCCATAGCAGAAACAGTTCAACACAAATGAGGTAGAAACTTGATCAATTCAACAACAACAGAGCTTCTACAAACCGCGTGAATACGAAACCTTGCTGCTCTGGGGTTTTGCCCCAGGTTCACTTGTGTTACCGTGTTCAGCGTTCAGTTGGCTTCACGACGGCCAGACAACTCAGAAAAGTTCAGAACAGTGGAAGTTCGTCCTCAAATGTAGAAACCAATCTGTGGCGGTTTCCTCGCATTCGGGTGTGGAGGCGGCGGTTTGTACGGTGGTGGTTCCTTGGGTCTGGTGTGACTAGGCGCTGGCTGCACGCTGGCTGCGGAGGTACCAAAGTCCACGTCCACCCCAGCCTCTGAGAAATAGCTCTCTTCATCAGTGTCATACTGCGTGGAAGACCGTGGAACTCTTGTGCTCGAACATCCTGTCTGACTGGTGAAAAGACTTTCACTGAAAGCTTGGGTCTGACTCCGGGAAGGCGTCTTCTCACCGGTACTCAGCACCACTCCGCTGTCGTCGTCCTCTTCGCGCTCCGTTTCACTCGGATACCCGCAGTCACTGAGGTAGTGCACGATCTGATTGAAACGCACACTCTTCACAGTGGTCTTAGCACTGGGCTCTGCGCTCACTTCCCCCTTGTCTGACTGGGTCTTGGAGCCACCTTTCCCCGAGTCACTCGAACCTGAGGGCGTCTTGTCCCGACTGTACTCAATCAGAGGCTGCAACACGCTCTTCATGAAGGCGTCCAAGTCAGTTATCACAGAATCAGAAGAGTCGCTGTTGAGTCCGCTGATGATCTTGTACGAGGTGCCGTGCTTTATTCTGTGCTTGTATTTTCGGCGGTTTCTGAACTTGGTTTTGTCCGCCTTGCTGTAAGGCGTACTGTGCACTGGATACGACGTGCTCACGCCACTATCGGAGTCCCTGGAGGGTTTGGCAATGTCCAAGTAGACAACATTTCCTTCCAGATCCGTAGTTCTCCATCTGGTGTCCGACACAGGACTGCACATGTTGGGAAGCAGAGGAACCAGATTTCCCAGTTGTCCCACCTTGAAACCAAGAGCTGAGGCAGAAGAACTTTTGCACTTCCTGTTCTTGGACACCTGCTTCAGCGCAAACTGCACGTCGTACTCGGGGTGAGTCGACACGCGAAACAGGCAAAAGTCCGGTTTCCGGATGTCCGGCTCTTGCTCCAAAATCAATTTGTAAAACTGAATTTGGTCGTGCCAGGAATCGAAATTCGTGAATCGCACGAGTCGGATGTGCTGCTTTCCACAGTGAATTGGTCGGACAGCGCACAGGGGGTCGTTGGGCCCAGCGGTGTAAAACTTGTTGGCGCTGGGGTTGTCCGCACACAGTGAGTGATGGACCCTCCAGGGCTCCTTGTCAAGAATCCTGCTCACCGCACCACCCTCCTCACCTGGTCCTTGGTCCCTGAGGAAAAGAACGGCTGCCAGGGACGGGATTTCTTCTGATGGTGGCTGCCACACAAAGTTTTGCTCCTGAGCGCACCCTCTGGTGTCGTTTCCTGTTCCGCCAAGGTGCTCGAACGATGCGGGAACACTGTCATTACATCCATAGCCCCGAGGCAGGCTTGTCTCGTTGATAATGTTGCACACATCTCCAGTCGGATCGATTGTATCAAACAAACATTGATACAGTTGTCTGACGAACTCTTCCTTTCTGCCGTCACAGTGGATGTGGAGACAAAGTTTTTCGGCGTGAGGCGTAGTAAATGTTTCCGTCTCCGCATCATCACTGAGGGAAAGGGAGGCCAGATCGGAGACGGAGTCGTCGATGCTGGGAGAACAGCGTCGCCGGTGGGTTGCTGCCCAGTTGCGTCTGTGCTGCGTTGACGGGGGATACACCTCGTCAATGCCTGCTGTCGCTTCTCTGTGTGGCGCTGAAGCCTCCATGTTTGACGTTACAGGTCCAAAGGGTTGTGCTGAAAAAGCGACAGACACTTTGTGATTGTTAACTCGCCTTGTGCTGGTGGGAGAACAGACTTTTGTTTCACACTTGTGTGCTCTTTACCTTCACAGTAAATTCGTGGGTTGTCAAGACATTTTTTTCACACAACCAACAACTATTTTTGAGCCAATTCAACAACGAAAATGTCCTACCATGATCACTCAGTTCTTTGATGCTGGAGTCCAACGAACTTCACTTCTGCAACACAAAAATCCAAGCGTCAAGTCGGAATGACAGGCGAATAGATTATGAAGCACCGAATCCCTCAAAAGCAACACGCAACAGTGTGTTTGTCCACACAGGTCTCCGTACTGTCTGTGAAATTTTTGAAAATGCATTGCACATTGTATTCCACAAGATATGCTTCACTGTTCTCAGCACCTCACAAGAAAAGGCAGATAATGCATCCGAGGAAAATAGCTCGTGCAATAATTATGGCATACAGGCATGGGGGCAACTGTGGAGATATGATACCTCTTTTCAACATAATTTGAGGTACTTTTCGCAAAAGAGAAGATGGTTACTTGTCTCCAAGCATTCTTGGTTTCTTCTCTCGCGTCGTTTCATTTTACACGAAGTTTTAAAAAAATAATGATCTTGGGAAACGGGCAGGAGTGATGCCGTTTCGTACTCTGTGATCAGAGAAACCCTGAGTGCGGCACGCAAACCTGAGTTTTGTGGAACTTTTCTTTTGTGAGAAAGTCCACATCGGTCTCAGACGCTCAAATGTTGCGGAGAACAACGAGTGCACTGGTACAACTTGTACTGGTACAACTTGTACTGGAAACTCCGGCGATAACTCTGGTTGACAATGAGATACAATTCCATTGTGTCACAACAAGTGACATCACAATGGGACGAATTTACACACAAAATTCGAAAGAATTCTCCACCGTGCTCATCACAGGGAGGGACTCGTGCAGGACTGTTTTTTTATCGCCGGAGTTTCGTTTGGTTCATTGAATTTTGAAATATTGTACGTTTACGTATATTTTTTTGCTTTCGTCAATCGTTTGCTGTGTTTCCGTCTTTTTTGTTCGCACCATTTGGTGGTGAAAACATCCAAGGGGTACGCCAGGATCGTGGGATCGTGGTTTTCTACTTGCCAATGACGATTAGGTACGCAGAACGAGCTTGAGATTAGCTGACTTTGGACAATCAACCTGACGTCACAGTGCTTCAATAACTGAAGCCAAAGCACCAAAATGAATCGCCCAGGCAGCCTATCTTCAAACACAGGCAGCGCTGTAGGCAAGAGGACTGATGTTTTTCATGACATTGCTGAAACTTCAAAAAAATATTTCGGGACGCACATCTGACTTTGGTCTTTTCACAGCCAACCTGCTTTCGACTGGTGCTGGGAGTTGCATCGAGCATTTTCAACTTTGAAAATCCTGGGAAAATTGTTTGGGATCGTTGCTCCGAGTGTGAAACTTTTCTTTGCTCTCTGGAATGTTCTTTGACTTTGAGCGACAGATTTCAGGAGCGCAAATCGGAATTGGTGTCAACAGGCAACAAGATTTGGTTTTCTCTGATCAATTTGGACAACCTGTTTGCTCTGTATTTGTGTACTCGTACAGCTAACAAAACCTAAAGTGCAATAAGTCTGTTCTCACCGCGACTGTCGATTGTTCAGACTTTCAAATGCTCTTTCAGGCAAATTTGGACTGTGTTTTGTGCCACAAGGTGCGAAAATGTCTCACTTTGTTTTCTTGAGATTTGTGCTCCGTGAATGCCAAGTTTGTACATTTTCACCTTCACTCACCGTTCCTTTGCTGACTTGACTGCATTGAATTTGAAATACGATGAGCCACAATCTGCCATTTATTGCAGTGGATGGTGGCAACGCTCTCGCGACAGTTTTCTTGTGTCCGCTTTTGTCCACTCTTCGCAGTTGAACTGTTTGAGTGGGTCGTTGCAGAAGGACTTGTCACTCAAACCCATGGGAACTTTGAGACCCCTTTGTGACCAGGACCTCACCATTCTTTTTGTCCCCGATAACCTTTGGATTTTCTCGATGGAATCAGAGTTGCAAATTGTTGTGACAGCATTGTAGTGAGTGGACTCAACTCATGTGCTTGTTGCAGAACAAGATTTTAAGCACTCACCGTTTGACGTTCTGCTTGACTTTATTGTCTTGAAGAAATGTTTTCTCGTACCCAAACGAGGCGTGCAGCAGAAATGGCTTGGCACGTTTCAACTTACATTCCATCTTCTATTTTTTCTCACGACTTTTGACGCCACCGCAAATCATTTGCTGTGTCCACAGTCGGATCCTCCATGGCATATTGTGTCACTTCGCCTTTTACGTTGGCTCGTCAGATCTGTAAGCCACACCCGAGTACGAGTTGTTCAAGCCATTACCGAATCTTAAACCTTTCTTTGTTGCGAGTTGATCTTTCAAGCTCACTCCATCAACTCTTGGCTTTCAACACTCCATTACCACTGTTTGCTTCGCACTGGTTTGCGAAGCCCTGCTGGAACACACAACTTTTCTCTTGAGCTGTGTTTGGATAATGCACGGGACCGCCTGTAATGATTACCTCCTGATGTTGAAACATGTTTCTCAACAGCATGCAGAACGTTTGTTTGATAGGAAGCCCGAAGGCGCGGCAATTATTTTCATCTCCGGCGGCCCCATTATGACATTATTTAATTGCCGTGAGCACTGTGCGAAAATTAAACACGTTGTGTGCTGTTATGTCGCCTTGCGTCAAACAATCACAGGTACCAGGTTTCACAGAGCGCTCTGTAACGGTAGAACCAAATTCTCTTCACGATTTGTTTGAAAAATACTGTGCTCAATCAGAGTTTAGAAAAGCTGGGGTCAGAGGTAGCAGTTCAAACCCAAATGCGGTTCAGCCTCTGTGAAAAGTACTCGGGAACACTTGAGAGGAGGAACAGGTGTCATAACCCCTGCCCCTGGTTGGGAAGACGCTTTAACGAATATTTCAGACTCGTGTTTCTTTCGGAGACAATCCCACAAGCAAAACTTCTTCAGCTACAGCAAAGTAGTCTGCCTTCTGCAGTGAAATGTAAGTTTTCGCTGTGTGCACTTGAAGTGCTGTTGTGGACACTGGGAGAAGTTGCTTGTGCATATTGGCTTTAAAACAACAAATTTGCCACAATTGGGTGAACAAATGTTGTTCAGTTTGCACTAATTAGGTATTCTGTTGGAAGTTCGTGAAACTAGTTTCCCAAGATGTGCCAGTCTTCCATCTTTTGTTTCTTTTGTGGTGGAACTGTGCACTACAAATATTTGACAAAATGCTTAAACCTCATTCGACAACTTCTCCCCTTGACACTAATGAAATCAGAACAACACTAGTTTCGGTGGCAAGACCCAACTCGTTTGGTGCACTCTTTTCTTCGTTACAAGTCTGGGGTTCCTTGATCGAAAACCATGTGTTTGAAATTTTAAATTTCAGAGTCTTTTGACGTTTTGAATGACACAAGACATATGGCTTCAGTTGTCATTCTCATACGCCCCGTGTCCCGATACAACAAAAACCAAATGACGCGGGTGTGAGTCTTTCCATGTCTCAAATATCTCATCCTATTCAGTGTGGCACTTTCTGCATAACCGCCCAAACTGTGGTACAATTTGTACAAAATTATTCAAGTGCTCTGCCACCTGCCAGTAAGTAATGGTCGGAAAGCCAAGTAATCAGTAGATAAGGTAAAATGAATTATACGTACGTATTCAATTTCTTCAAAAATTATGCTTCATTCGGTACCTGAATTGCAAATTCTTCGCAACTATTCGGATCTGTAGTCTCAAATTTCAGGCTTCATATGTCAACCTTTGTGTGCCTTTCAGTTGGTCCGTGATTACGGTCTCGTAGTGAAGCAACTTCTTTGAATAAGAACTACAGAGTGGCATCACGGCCACAGAGAATGTGTTGTATTTTTCGCTTTCTTCCTTGTGAAGTTTCTGCATTGAGCACCAAATCGGAGTTGTGCCCAGGACAGTCATCCCACGCCAATTGTTTTGTAAGTGCCTGTTTTTCCCACTCGCAGAACAAGGCAGAGAGAACGTTTGCTACGTTGTACCTACCAGGTTGCCTGAAACAAGTGTGTAACTCCGTGTATTTTCTTCCTTCTGCATGAAGGTTTTGTGACACATGCTTGCGTGCACGACACCACAACGCCATTCACTGCAGCGGTTTACGAGTACTCGTGTGGTGTCCCTTTCCCTCTCTGGCCGTACAGGTCTGCGCGTCCCCAGCGCGGCTGTGTTTGCGCTTCATTCAAACGTTAAATTGCAAACACACATCTTAATTCTGTTCGAATTTCACAACAAAGGGAGTGTATCTAAAAGGTTTCTTTTTTGGCAAGCAATTCCACCGCCAACGTAGCTGTCAAGAATCCAAATAAAAAACCACACGCTCTTTGAATGAACATTTTCTCAGCCACAAAAGCCACATTATTGAGTTCGCAGGCTCGGCGTGTAATCGTGCTTTTGCATGCTGAAAGAAGTTTACTTTGGGCATACATCTTGGAGGTAACAGAATTCAGGAATTTTAAAGGATTACCTGGTGGCAAACAGTGGATAACTTCACGTCTCGCGCGTATTTTGTCACAGTCGTGCGCAGACTTCTTGTTCTGATTACAAGGACAGATTTACAACTAACAAGAACTCAAATCCTGAACGGCGAGTATACCACTGTTGCAGTTTCTTGCACTATCGTTTCTGTTTGACCGATCAGTCTGGTTTCTTCAGGTATTGAACTCGAACAGTGCCAATACTTGATCACCATGATTGGCAATTTATTGAACCCTTCAAGAACAATTTTCTCATTTGACAATGACCAGAAATACAGGAACAAACATGACGCACTGAATGTGGCTGAGACATCACTCACTCTCAAATTTGAGGAGAAACTTGACCTTTTTGGCTTTGGTGTCAACTTTCTCATCAATATTTTTGAGAACTGAACACAAATTGGAACATTGTCCATTCTCATCAGCAATGGGACATGGATTTCCATGAGCTTTTGTGGGTTTCCTTGCCATGACTTCAGAGACAAACTGAATGTCATTGGTGTCTGGAGCACAGTTTTTGTCGACTTTGACCTTCTTTGCGGGTGACTCAAGAGACGGCTCTTGGTCTGAACTGGTCACAGTTGCGGAAGCCTTCTTTCCAGTTGAAACAACACTACTTGCATGTCTCAAAAGTGAGTCACTGACTTTTTTATACGAGGATGAAACCATTTCTGAGTGTTTGCATGTTCACAGGCGACCCTGGCTGCACCAGTCGGTGCAGTTAAGTCTGACTATTTTTGCCGAGGTCAGACAGCACTGTCGCATTTGTCGACTGTCCCAGACAGTCTTTTGGATGTGTGCTTTACTGCAGAAGAGAAACTGTCTTCAAGAACAAGGCAACTATTTTGAGGCA
>JAAUXT010008300.1_pt1 | contig 15352 bp, 13 predicted proteins | sample 7278171 | NCBI WGS metagenome assembly JAAUXT01 (sample SAMN14350112, study PRJNA611818) | marine sediment metagenome | isolation source: surface marine sediment (1.8m) | place: French Polynesia: Moorea | collected 2018-08 | reverse complement strand
TCTGAGAGTTGTTCTGAAGGGAAGGGTCGCAGTGGAGCTCTGAGAGTTGTTCTGAAGGGAAGGGTTACAGTGGAGCTCTGAGAGTTGTTCTGAAGGGAAGGGTTGCAGTGGAGCTCTGAGAGTTGTTCTGAAGGGAAGGGTCACAGTGGAGCTCTGAGAGTCGTTCTGAAGGGAAGGGTCGCAGCAGAGCTCTAAGAGTCGTTCTGAAGGGAAGGGTCGCAGCAGAGCTCTGGGAGTCGTTCTGAAGGGAAGGGTCGCAGCAGAGCTCCGAGAGTTGTTCTGAAGGGAAGGGTTGCAGCGGAGCTCCAAGAGTCGTTCTGAAGGGAAGGGTCGCAGCAGAACTCCGAGAGTTGAACTGAAGGGAAGGGTCACATATGAGCTCAGAGAGTTGTTCGGAAGGGAAGGGTCACAGCGGAGCTCCGAGAGTTGTTCTGAAGGGAAGGGTCGCAGCAGAGCTCCGAGAGTCATTCTGAAGGGAAGGGTCGCAGCAGAGCTCTGAGAGTTGTTCTGAAGGGAAGGGTTGCAGCGGAGCTCCGAGAGTTGTTCTGAAGGGAAGGGTTGCAGCGGAGCTCTGAGAGATCTGACGAAGAGGGACTGGATTCGTTAAAATCTGGAGTGAGGATTTATTTACAGCTACCAGCTTAGATCCAATGTTTTGACCAAACGTTCAACAATTACTCTGCAAGTGAAAGTGAAAGTGATGAGAATCTAAGGATTGACCACAAGGTCCAGGTCAAGATCAAACTAACTTCTGTGACATATTTCTCTTGAGTACTGTTTTGTAGAATTTAATGAAATGTTCAATCACGTGAATCATGACGTCACGCTGACATCACATTTCCATCACAGCGAGGCACTGTGATTGGTGATGATGCTCCAGTGAGTTCACAGTCGATCCCAGTCAGAGATGCATCGTCGGGTTGTGACGTCACAAAGAGACGTCACCATGAAAGCTGACGTCAGGAAAAACTGGAACTTTTTTCTCTCTCACCATCAATTGGTCCAATGATTTTTCTCGTGGTGACATGAAAATTGTCATGTCGGTGTCAAAAGATGTCAGGCAAAAAATTTCATGAATTCCCAGTGAATCCGGTTTCAGTTCTGTTTCGTGCCCTGACCTTGTCAGTTTGTGTGTGATCAACCGTGGTTCCACCTGGGGCATCACCAGGCCTCGACAGGACCTCTCACGTTCACCTTTCTGTTTGTACGTGTGACGTGAGTGTGACGTGAGTGTGACGTGAGTGTGACGTGAGTGTGACGCTGCTCCTCGGCAGCTTTTGAAGCTTCTCGTTCTCACAGAGCACCCCTCTGTACCCCCCGCCCCGCCGTGCATACGCTGCAGCACGCTTCCGACGTCGCATCGACGCCAACGTCAACAGAAGCACTGTTTCCATGGCACTGGCCAATCACAACACGCCATTTGACGTTGACGTCGACTCTTGACAACGCGTCTGTTGTCCCCGAAATGTTCCTCTCGCAGATCACGTGACCTGCCCACAGTGAGCGTCAAAACCGTTGAGACGATGGTCAGCTGTACGCCAGTCAGTGTGTTTCACACAAGAGAAGATGCTGCAACCAGGTTTTGTGCTGTTCTCTACAGAGGTGCAGTGTTCAGGTGCATGTCTGTGGTCTATCGCTGCAGCACGTTGTCCTGTACACACAGTCCTTCTCCAAGGTCCATCTGTCGTCAAGCAAGTTTGGGGCAGCCAGCCCGGTCTCTGGGAGTTTCAGTGCAGGTTGATGTCAATGGGTATGTCATTGGGTTCACCATCCAGGGTGACAGCTGTGGTGCAGACAGTCTTGTGTTCTATTTCCAAGTCTGGGTGTCTGCCATGGGCACTGTCTCTGACTCCCATCCCTCCATGTGGTCAAGGATTCACCACAACCGTACCACCACAACTGTACCATCAAAATTTCACAGTCTGTTCAGAAACAAATCCACTGACCATAACAGGGCAGAATGAAGCACAACTGATACAATTTTGGGTGAGAAAACATGAATGAGCAAAATGAGTAATGATCAACCTGTGGTTATCTGTAGAATTGAACAATTCAACCTGTGGTCCACACAGGTTTGTGTCAAATGATGGAGTCCAACCAATGAGCTGTACTCAAAGGACTGTACAGTACTGGAGGATGCGTATGACATACAATCCAAGAGGGGTCACATGGGGGCGACATTTCTTCAGATCCCAATTTTGTGTCTCTGTGAATGCAGCAAACTGTGATTGAGTTGCTTCTTTCAGACCAAAGACAAACAAATGGAGTGCAGCACTGACCAAATTTTACAAATCTTCAACCCACAGCTATGCCAGAGAGAAATAAGTTGGAAAACCCTCAAACTGGATAGAAAATAGAGTTAGAGATGCAAAGGTAATCAGCACACACACACACACAACCCAACATACACACAACCAAGCACATGTACACACACAGACACACAGGTACACTGAAGACACCACACACATGAACCGACAGACAGCCAGACACACACACACAAACGCACACAGATTCGCACAGAAATACACACACAGGCAGACACAAACACTCACACACAAACAGAAAGCTTTAGGTGGAGAAGCACTGAACTTTCATCACAAAAGGGTCACCCCACTCAGATCAAGCACCACCTTGTTGTATCCAACCCACTGCTACAGCAATTCGTCACCATCAACAATGATATCAGGTGAGAGAAAACTCTTCTGTTACGTACAAGTAAATTTTGTGGCAACTGTGAAGCATCCCAACATGCATGAAAAGCAAAAGCAGAATGTAGCATGTTTTGGACAAAGCTTGTTCCAACCATAGGAGCAGTGCAGTGTGTTCAGGTGAGAGAGAAGCAGGAGAGCACATCACTCCAGCCATCCTCACACCAGAGGCTGCAGGTCATGAAGAGCAGCTCATTGTGCAGACACAGACCCACAGGGTCCCCCACCTCCTGAGGAACAGGGAGGCTCTGTAGGTGGGAGCCACTCCTGGGGTCCAGAGCCAGGATATGTTTGTTTGTATAATCAGCCATGAGGAGCAGCTGGTGCTGAGGGGAGAAGGTGACTCCCTGAGGATCAATATCTGCACCATCCACCTCACCCTTCAACTCCCATAACTTGTCACCTGACTCACAACTGAAACTTGACACAACAGGAGCTTTCCACTGACACAAGACCAGGGCATTGTGGGGAGATGGAAGGCAATGAAAGACTGCATTGCATCCTTTTATCTCCAGAGGAAAGCCTCTGCCTGTTGGAGTGAAAGTGGAGCTGCTGCAATCCAGCTCAATCACACAATACTTCCTGAGATTTGTGTCTTTGTCCACAATTTCTAGCTGGAGCAGCCACAGCTTCCCAGGCTCTCCATAACACAGAAAAGCAGGCCTGAAGTCATTCTCCAGACATCCACCCTGAAAAGCTACAGACTCATCACCATTGGACATATCAATCAACTTGATATCATGACAATGATAACATGTCACACCCAACACCTTTCTTTGACCAACAACAAGTGGACACAAATGTGCAACATCATGTTGACAAGAAGCCAGCACTTCCCTCCTCTTCTGCAGCTTCTTTTCTTCCCTAAATCCAACTAAGACAAACAGGTGGATGGCATAGAAAGTTTTTAGTATTTCCCAGCCCCAGACAACAACCTCTCCACTCCAGGGTAGCACAGTGACGCGAGATCTCTGAAACCTTTCCACAGCTGATGCCAGCAGTTTGAGCTCCAGCTTCTGAAAATATACAATCATTGTCTCAAACACACAAAGCGGGAGAAATTTAAGAGTGTCAGTCATGTCAAAGGCCCATGGACACTGACACTGACCTTTGGAACTCTCCTTACGGCCAGTTGCGCATTGTTCATCTGGGGGAGTATGTTCTGTCCCATTGGCTGCAGCAAATAAAACAAGTGACTTCCACATGCTAAGTTGGGTAAAATGATTGCCACCTCTTCACTACCACCATTCAATCAAATTCCCTCAACTAAGTTCCTCCAGGCTCTCACACACTTGCTTGAGACCCAACACCCAAAGCTTGGAACACCTGGCCCAGAACCTTCAGAAATATGTAGCCTGAGTCCTTCTCTTTTGCCATTGCTTGTTTCTTTACAACTGCCGTCACAGGTTGCACATTCTCACATTTACTGGAGGGTTTATTTCTTCTGTTGGTTTGATGTCCTTCTGTGTGTGTGTGTGTGTTTGAGTACTGCTTTTGACATTTTCTTTGTGTATGTACAGAAGAACTGCTCAACCACTTGACATGTCACACACATTACCTGGTGGACCATTTCTGCTGGAGATTTCCCCTTCTTCATCTGCAGCTGCAACTCCTGAATCTTTGCCTCCAGGTCCTGCCTCCATTGTTTTTCTGCCTGTAACCAACATGAGGACCAAAACATGGTGAGTTGAAGCTTGCACACAACAACATGGACACAATGCAATGACAATTTTGACACTTAGTCTGACAAATAGGAGCCAACAAGCAATTGTTGTTTCTGAGTTTTCTCTCCATCTCTTCTTTCAGCTGCACTTCCTTTAGTTTTTCCTCCAGTTGCCTCTTTTCTCTCTTTTCTCTGTTCAACTCCTCTGTTTGCAAGGCAAGCTTCATTGTGTTTCCACCTGCTTTCTGCAAGAGGAGAAACAACAAAAGAAGATCAAGAAGAAAGATCTTTAATTTGAAGGACAATGGTTTCAAGAAAACAATCATTTTCACCTTCAGTCAGTTGATAAGCAAACAAACATCTTGACCTTCTTGAGAATGATCCAGCTCACAACAGATGTTGAACCACTTGCAGTCACAACTTTTGACCTTTCAACTGAGCAACAACCAAACAACTGGCCAACAGGCTGGTGAAACTTGCAGAAACACTGACCTGCACAGCTATTGACCCAGACCGGTAGAACTCTCTGATCCACAAATGGTGCCTCAGACTGCTGGTCATCTGGGGAACCTGGACCCTTGCATTTTTGCCCTGTTTGCAGAAAAGGTATCAATGACACAGAAAACATGAACTCTTGTGGCAACGAAACAAACATCCTAATTCAAATGTGTTGTGGGGCATTCACACTTTTCCAACTGACCTGTTTTGCTGATTTGAGATGGTTTTGAACCTCCAGGAACATATCACTGAATGAGAGGTTCATGTATTCATCAAGGATGGTTTTGGAGAAGCACTGAAGGAACTCAGAACCTGAGTCTGAGTCCCCGCCATAGGCTCTGAAATACAATTCACATTTTCCTAGCAAAAGAGATATCAAAACTGCAAGTACAATATGTGACTGAGTTACAAGAGAATGCTGCTAACTTGAATCCAGGAACTGTTGCAAAACCAATGAACACATCAGCCATGTTGCCTTTTTTGCCACCTGAGCTCAAGGCCTCAGCTTCCCCACTCCAATCACCTGGGTGACAACAGCAAAGCAGAACAACAGAGTGTTGGCAGTGGAAGAAAGCAACAGGCAACTGGATTTTAGAGGAATGCAGGTTGTTGAATTTTCTGGAAAGAGTCAGCCTGACTTGGGCTCTTTGCATCACACATCAAATACAAGGTTCTAAGCTTCTACTCACTTCCCCTGCATGCCTGGATGATCAGAACTTTGGGTTTCCCAGCCAGACTCTTGACAGCACTGAGCTTGGAAGCCAGGTCATTGGTGTTCCAGGCCCCTTTTTTGTCTCTGTCCATCAGATTATCATCTTTGTCTCCATGGCATATTGCCAGCAACACAAACATGTTGGACTCTGAGTGCAACTTTTCCCCCAGAAATTCCTTCTCAACTTTTTCCATCCTCTGTAACAGAGAGGGTTTATTTTCAACACATTATTTGCAAAATCAACAGCAAATTTGCCAGAAATAGTTGGCAGTTCACCAAAATTCCAAAGGGTGTTTTCCCTCCCAGCAGGAACAGGTCCTCACCGACTTGGTGAGGTTTTGGTGTTCCTCCACCTCCAGTCCCATCCTCTCAAACGCTCGGGTCATGGCCTCCACGTCCAGGTAGGAGCCGGGGAACTCACGTGCCACGTTATTCACGATGATGGCTTGACCCAGATTCGGCCGGGTCATTGGGTACACGTTCTGGAGTAAGAAGGACAAAGGGCTGTTCGTGGCGCCCTCTGACACACAAAGGGAACTCCCAGACGCAAGACGTTGACACACACACACACACACACATACACACACACACACACACACACACAAACACACACACACACGTGTACACACACACACATACACACACACACACACACACATACACACACACACACATACACACACACACACACAAACACACACACACACGTGTACACATACACACACATACACACACACACACACACAAACACACACACACACGTGTACACACACACGTGTACACACACACGCACACGTGTACACACACGCACGCACACGTGTACACACACACGCACACACGCACACACACACACACACTGGGACAACATTGTCGCGGTGGACCTGCCTCTGAAGCAAGGTGCTGGTGTTGGCTGGGTCCGGAGTGTTGATCCTGTGGTACCACAGAACAACAGAATGCCCACCCCCCCCCCGTGTGTGTGTGTGTGTGTGTGTGTGTGTGTGTGTGTGTCTGTCTGTCTGTCTGTCTGTCTGTCTGTCTGTTTGTGTGTGTGTGTGTTTCTGTGTGTGTGTGTGTCTGTACATGTGTGTGTCTGTCTGTGTGTGTGTCTCTCTGTGTGTGTGTGTGTGTGTGTGTGTGTGTGTGTGTCTATCTGTGTGTGTGTGTGTGTGTGACAAACGCCTTCCGCTGGCGAACCTTATCCACATTCACAAAACAAAACAGGGTCAGCGAACTGTGAGCGACGATTCGGAGCAGTTAGCAGAACTCCCCAGATCATCATAGTCGCAAGAGCTTTCTGGTTCACATCTGAATTTTCCAGACTTTAGTCCAGAAAAATCATATGAACCTGAAAGCTCAAGTGTCTGATGACTGAGTGACTCCCATCAAGCTTGAGAGACTGTTCTGATAATGTTGTCAAAACTGTCCAGGCTTCATTCCGACGTTGACTTGGGCAATAGGCAGATTAAGCACGACGTTTGAAAGCGACTGAACGTCGCGCCATCATCACGTGGCCGACGTGACGTGTGAACGTCGAAACTGCACTTTTGACGCGACGTTGACGCGACGGGCTCCGACGGGTGATTTCAAACGTCGTGCTTAAACTCTCCATTGTAATGTTGGAGAATATCGCACCGTGCTGTAGAAGAGTGCAGTGAACGTTGATTTGGGACACTGGTCCAGCGTTTGTTTCTGTCACCAACTACACTTGAACCAAACTGTTCCTCAACAACGAATTGGCCCCAACTCTGGACTACCTCTGCATCCCAAATAGATTTAGGCAGGTTCGGCAAACATGAAACGTAGATGTGAACGTAGACGTACAATCTCACCCTGAGGGACACACTACAGACAAGAACTCTCTTGAGAGCGACAAAGAGAAAACTGAAGAAAAATTGCCTGATTATTGATGTTGAGGATGAGGGATACTTTGTTGATTTTTTTAGAGTTCAGAAGACAAAAAAATCTGCATTGACTTTGTGGAGTTTTTGTCCGTACAGTGTGTTTTTTTTTGTGTTCGTCACACATACGTCTACGTTCAGTGTTTGCCGAACCTGCCTGACAACTGATTCTGACATGGCTGACAACCAACACCAGACCCCGCCCCCCACCGCCTGTGCAGCCGTATCTGCCACCTGTCCCTCCTCACTGGTGCGACCTGTCAGGGCCCTCTCTGGAGCACCCCTGTGACCCTGACAGGCTCCCAGCCCTGCCTGTGGGGTCAATGGATCACTGATCTTCTTGGATCTGCATCTGCACTGCAGCACGTGTGTGGAATTCATGTGTACGTGCAGACAGACTCGGTCACCCCCCCCCCCCCCGAGCTCCATCGCTGTCCCTCGATCTCTACACGTGTTTCACACCAAATCTGCTCACAAACTCACGCCTGTCTGGGACACGTTAACCGTGGATCCCCCCCTGGAATCCTCATAAAACCTGACTCACCCTCGACCTGACTCCGCACGGGTCCACCTGGATCTCCACCCAGGATGCACCACGAGAAAACAAGATGGAAGTGACTCACCCGGTAGTGTCGCGGCCCCGCTGTCGCCATGGTGATGTGTGGTGTCAAGTCGAGCACCTGGAATGACAGGCATCAGGGTCAGTTGACCTTGGAACCCAGTGATGCACATACACCGCACACCGCAACAGAAACACACACGCACACACACCACACACACCACACACACGCACACACACCACACACACGAACACACCAAACACATGCACACACACCAAACACACGCACACACACACCCACATTACACATTAGCACACACACTCGCACACACAATCACACACACACACACTCGCACACACACACACACAATGCTAACACCACACAGAAACACTCACACACACACACACACACACGCACACGAGTCAACCACCTGAAATGACAGACACAGGGTCAGTTGACGCTCCCAGCAATCCGAACGCTTATGTCGGGGTGACATTGAAAACTGATCAACTTTGTGAATTTTTGAAAACTGATCATCGGGAAGCGCTGTTGTCGTCTGGTTTTACTTTCAGACCGGTGTTATGAAACGGGCGGACGCCCAAATCTGAAGAAAGGCTGTCTCGCCACAACAGGTTGAGCCTGAAATGGTCGAACACTCAACCAAGTTCTGTGTAGTATTTTCAAAGTGTATCTGGCCATTGCAGGTTGGACTCAGACCGCAAAGACACCAGTGACTGGTCGTTTTCAGGTCCCAGCCCACAATGGCCAAGCCCAGTGCCCACAAACCCCTTGTGTTGTCATCACATTGCCCTGGCGTGTGATCTGCACCAGCAGTACGGCGCAAGGTGCATTCAGTGAGATTAAGTGACACAGCGCCCAAGGACACGTCACGTGGAACGCGTTCAGTGCGCGTTGCACGCCCCCACCCGGGACGCCGGTGCACGACGCACGACCCACGACGTGGTTGTCAGTAGGAGGTGGTTGGGGGAACCACGTTCCGTGCACACCGACCTGCAAACTAGTTTCTTTGCTGCACGGACGAGTCCAGCGTGGGGACAAGGGGTGGGAGCAAAGATGGGGCTGCGACGTCAAAAGAGGTTTTCCAGGTGGAAAAGCATATTTACATGGAGTCATGAGGGAACCCACGTTCAACAACGATGAACTCTGCGATCACACAACCTGCCGCACGTGCTCGCATCGTCCATGGTAGAAATATGTTTCCACCCAAACAAAAAAAGATTCCTGTTCTACCGCACAACTCCTTTCTCGACCAAATGTCTCGAAAAGTCATTGTACAGAAATTGCCAATCCATTTCACCCACCAAATTCAGTCCTTATTCCGCCCAGCTTGAGTTTGCCACCCACGCACCCACCCGAGTTGACTGGCCAAGGACCAGGTACCCCAGGCCCGCAGAAGAACTCTCACCAGCGCTGTTGGCACCAGACACCAAGTACCTCAGGCCTCCGGAAGAACTCTCACCTGCCCGACCAGCACAATTTTCTGAGTTGTGCACCGTACGACTTGCAGGGTAGAAATCAAAAGTCCTCAGTGAGTCGACCCCTCACCAGGTCTGAGATCCGACCTTCACCCATTGAACGCAGGCTATATTCAGGAAGGTCAAGTTCCTCTGATGTGAACTGTGGTTCATAGTGGCCACCGCATTCGATATTGTACGTGTGCGGTAGAACCGAGAGAGCGGAAACGGCCGACTTCGCCCGGTCTCCGAACCAATGCGGGGGCCAGATGGTGCGACATCGGCGGCACCCAGCCGCCCAGCCTCCGCACGCGTACCAGGGGAATCCAAGTTCTGACGCTCAAAGATGCCGTTTGCTCCTGCGATTTCGGTGGAAGTGGTCAGTGCGTTGTACTGTTCGATCAAGTTGTTCGGTAGATTGCGATCACGCTCAATGAACTGCTTGTCAGAACTACGATTCCCCTTGTGTGTACAAATCGAACGCGCCCAGTGTGAACAAAACACGAGGGTCAAATTGTTGAGGCGCAAGGACGTCACGATCTCAGGAACCAGCTCGTAGGATTGATTATTTTTTCAGATTTCCTTCACTGTTGTGAGTGGACCCTGGGTCAGTGACAAAGATCCTCGGTCGCTGAGCCCCACCCAACAACAAAAACAAAGTGGCGCCTCGACCCACCTGTCGGCTCTGTGTGACTCCTGTCAGCGTCTCCGCAGCAGCGTAGCGTCCAAAATGTGACGTAACGTCACGAAACTGACACACGACGTGTTCACGTGAACAGCGTAGCTTCCAAGGTCACTCACAGAGAGCGCCACTGGGGCGTAGCGTTTATTCCAAAAATTCCGTCGTCTCTCTTCTCCGTATACAGCAGCGTAGCGTTCCGAATCCGACGTAACGTCTCGTGTGGCGTCGCGTCTCAATTCTGACGTTGCGTCACAACACGACGCGATGTCTTCAAAAGAGAGAAGAGATAACCTGCGACTTGTGTAAAATGGCGACACTGTGAGGGAGGCAGCGCCTGGCTCTGCTGCTCTACCCACCAAACAAGAACCAGCGTTGGGTGACGCGCGACCTCTTTTGGAGCCGGAGAGTGACGCGTGACTCGTCGCCCCCTCTGCTCAGGGCGCGTGATGGAGGCAGCACGTGGTCTGCAACCACGTGATTCAGACTGACAGATTTATAGATCTACCGAGCACGTGAACAATGTCTCCCACGTGTGTTTCCATGTGTACGAGGGGTGGTGAAAATCAACACATCAATCATTTCAGAGTCTCAACAATGGACACGAGGACAAATGTTGTGAGCAGGAGAAAAAATATGTCCACGTGTGTTTTGGTTCTTCTGAAATGTCTTCAGAAATGATTTTTCTGCTGGACATTGAGGAGTGTTTTTGATGACAGGTTCTTCGTGGTGGATCCACACCCCTCGTGGTCAATGGGACCAGTTCCAGAACCAGGGACGTCTTATTGTGCGAAGTCCCTTCAGGCGAAGCACCATGTGGTAGTGTAGTACATGGCAGGGTGGATGAAATGTCCCCTGACCCCCCCCCCTGCCCAAACCCCGCACCCAGACCCCCTGCCACCTGGACCCCCCCCTGGCCTGCATGACTTGTGGAAAACAAGCAGGACGACGAAGAATTGGCGACATTACCGGCAAGGGACTTCGCACTGCAGTTGCCTTGAGCACTGCTTCTTGTTGTCTGAATTGAGCCCAGCTCGCCCCGCTGTCTTCACTGTGAGGGAAACACACAGGGTTTTCACACAGAAGACACGTTTTGATCTGAACGTTCACTGCTGCTGTGGGTCGTGGGGTTGGGTGGATCGGGAGAGGTTTGGGGGGCAAGGTTTTCACACAGAAGACCCACCATCAAAATATGGACACCAGACCAGGAACGGACCTGGCCATATTTTTGACACCACGCGTCAAAATTTTGACGCTGGCGTCAAAAATTGTGACGCTGCCCTACGTGTGTGAAAACCTCCACGTCCAGCAGCACTGTGGTCGCGGTCGCCATTGCGATCCCAGCGCAACCCCCTCCCCGAGCACGCACCCCGTGTGAAGAGACTGTGTCGCCCCACAGCGAAAATCCCCGTCACGGTCCGACGACTCTGTTTACAAACAAACACGTGACCTCCCGGGGCACGTGGACATGTGTTTGTGGACTCTTATTGAGACAAGGTGGACCTGGGGTCAGGGCCCGAGATTTGTGTGTCGGGGGGTCGGGGGTCGGGGGGGGGGGAGGTCGGGGCAGGTGTCAGAGAGAAGACCCCGTGGACCAAACCCTGGATCCACCCTCACTCCGTGACCTCCAGTTGCCATGGCAACTCGTGGCATGTTGTCACACGTATGCGTAAGACAGCGCCACGTGGCACGTCTACCCGTGTGATGGTGCCAGACTTACCTAGTTGTGTACACAACGACGGTACGAGTATCAGGCGATTGGGAAACAACGGAAGTTGATCGGAATGTCACGTGACCATGACCATCAGGGTCTTTCGGGAGAAGCTTCGTACCCCAGTGTAAAGAGAGAGTCGGCCCCGAGGACCTGACCCCCGTTCTGTGGTCTCCATTGTACCAGCTCTGCACATGTCGTCTATCTCGCGCGTTGAAAACCACGTGCTCAGACAGCGCGACCACGCTTCACGCTCTGGTTGCTTTGTTTATAAACAAACATGTCACTTTTGAGAACGTTCACTGCCACAGATCAAGACTCGTGGGGTAGGGTGGATTGGGCGAGGCTTGGGGGGGAGGTGTCACGTGAATCGAGCTTCGGGCCCTGGGGGTGAGGAGCAGGGCTGACCACGCGTCACCGTCTGGGTGATGTGTATGTAAACAAACATGTCACCTGTCTCACATGTACGCACAGATGTGAAGGTTCACTGAGCACTGTGGATCTCGGGTGGGTGGAGTTGGGTGGAAGGGGTGGGGTCAAGGGTCAGGGGTCAAGGGTGGGGTCAAGGGTGGGGTCAGGGGTCAGGGACCAGGCGCACTGGGTTCTAGGGGGGGGAGGCAGTTGACAGCTGAGTGCGACTGACCCCCCGCCTCTTGTGGCAAAAGACGACAGCGCGTCACGGTTCACAGCTGTGTTTGTAAACAAACATGTCACGCGTAGTGCACACACGTGTGAAAATAGGAACTGTCACACCGCACGACAGATCTAGACTGGCGGTCGAGGATTGGGCCGTGCAAGTGTGTGTGTGTGTGTGTGTGTGTGTGTGTGTGTGTGTGTGTGTGTGTGAGTGTGTGTGTGTGCGTGTGTGTGATCGTGTGAAAACATCAGCTGGTTGTTTACGTTTTTGTGAAGAGAACGTGTCTCACAGCTGGTCGCATGTTGTCCCCGTGTGTGAATGAAGCGTGACCACGCACCATGGCTCCCGTCACGCTCTGACTGCTCTGTTTGTAAACAAACATGTCACAGACACGAGGGAGGGCACGAATAAGTGTCGTCTGTCCATAAATGCTTGAAGCGGTTCAATCGCTTATCACTGGACGAGGGTCAAACCAGTTCTGGCGATCAGCATCAGCAGCAAAGGTCAAATGCCCCATTTCCTTTGTGAACCTGCGCTTCAATGACCACAGACAATCAAAATGTTTGTATGTGCAAGACATGCTGACTGATCGCCAGAACTGGTGGGGACTTGCAGGGGGCTCTGGATGCCTGGGGCGAAGGAGCCAGGGCATTGGGGGACCAAAAGGTTGGTGGACCAGGGGGTTGGGGGACCATGGGGTTGGGGGACCAGAGGGTTGGGGGACAAGGGGTGGGAGGTTCAAGACAACGCCGTGGAACAATGGAAAGTTTGGAAAGTTGCGACTCGGGTTTGCGTCGCCGTCTGTTGCGCATCTTGTTGTGGAGGGGAATCTCCCTCTGCCTTTCGCGCCCTGATAGCATTGAATTTGAGATTCACTCGAGTCACAATGAGGTCGAGAAGGGCAAAGAAGAAAACGACCCTCTCATAGATCTATTTCACAGACAAAGTGTTTTTTCAGACAACTTTTCAACAAATCTGACAAAATTCTGACAAGTTGAATCAACTCACACACAAATCACACGAAACACGAGAACTTTGCTACAAATCAGGCAAAAAAGTCAGAGAGCTCGACAGCGCTCTGAATGAAGAGGAAAACCACGCGGTGTGAACGAATCTCAAACCTGGGAGACAAACCAAGCGAGCCCTTCCTTCAAACCTGTTTCATCAAAACCCCTGACAATTCGGGATGCTTTCAGTGAACAAGCCTGACGAAGAAACTGTTGAATTCAAACTCCAATTGGCAGAACAAAACTGGAAAACAAGATACCTGTGAGGTCCGCGATGTTTGAACGTCCCAACTCAACCTCAGGGGGGTTTTCACACAGGCAGGATGGCGTCAGAATTTTTGACGCCAGCATCAAAATTTTGATGTGCAGGCATCAAATTTAACATGATGTCCAACATTTGGAGAACCTCAATAGTAGAAAAATGGTCCAGTCTATTTCTGGTGTTGCGTCAAAATTTTGAGGCAGCGTTGTCTGTGTGAAACCCCCAAAGAGGTTTTCACATTGATGATGGTGTCAGCTTTTCCTGACATTGTCAGCAACTTTGTTGACGATGTCAAAAGAATGGTTTGGACCATTTTGATGTTGACGTCAAAATTCTGCTGTCGACGTCAAAGTTTTGACGTCAAAGTTTTGACGTCGACGTCACCAATGTGAAAACGGCTTCACTCATTCTGTTCATACAGTTGCGATGGGTTTCAGACTGATTTCTGCGTCCTTTACAAATATCTCAGCCAGTAGACGGCGTTGAAAACCGCAAAGGCTGCTGGGAAGAAAAGGCGGGAGACGATGAGCAGGAGCTGCGGCGAGTGGCGTCCTCTCCGGAGACGCGTGAGAACCCGCGACGCTGCTGACGTCACGGCAGCGTTGTCTTTAGGCGTGACGTCATCTACTGAGACCGAGGCTGCGTCGTCAGCGTCTCTGGTCTCTGCGTCAGGTCCGGTGTTGCGCTGAACGAGGAAACTGACTCCGCACGACACAACCAGGGACAGACCCACGAACACCAGACAGCCTGAAACAGTGAGAAGTGTGTGAATATGCAGCACATTCACAGAGTTCACAATGTTCACAGAGTCAGAGTTGCCAAACCTCCTGGGTATCCCTGACAAAGCAATTCCTTTGACGTAGAATCAGCTCGTTCTGTCCAGACCAGGTTTATGGTGCACCTCTTGCTCGCACATGTCTGAGAGAACCAAACAGGGGTGGGTATGGGTGGGTGGGTATGGGTGGTGTGTGGGTATGGGTGTGCGGGTATAGGTGGGTGGGTATGGGTGGGTGGGTATGGGTGTGCGGGTATAGGTGTGTGGGTATGGGTGGGTGGGTATGGGTGTGCGGGTGGGTGGGTGGGTATGGCTGGGTGAGAACTCACCCAGGAACCAGACATCCAGAGCTTTGATGTAGGGGACCTTGGGTAGGGAACTCTGGGATGTGTAGTTACTCACCCAGGAACCAGACATCCAGAGCCTTGATGTAGGGAACCTTGGGTAGGGAACTCTGGGATGTGTAGTCACTCACCCAGGAACCAGACATCTAGAGCCTTGATGTAGGGAACCTTGGGTAGGGAACTCTGAGATGTGAAGTTACTCACCCAGGAACCAGACATCTAGAGCTTTGATGTAGGGAACCTTGGGTAGGGAACTCTGGGATGTGTAGTTACTCACCCATGAACTAGACATCCAGAGCTTTGATGTAGGGAACCTTGGGTAGGGAACTCTGGGATGTGTAGTTACTCACCCAGGAACCAGGCATCCAGAGCCTTGATGTAGGGAACCTTGGGTAGGGAACTCTGGGATGTGTAGTTACTCAC
>JAAUXT010039347.1_pt1 | contig 15354 bp, 20 predicted proteins | sample 7278171 | NCBI WGS metagenome assembly JAAUXT01 (sample SAMN14350112, study PRJNA611818) | marine sediment metagenome | isolation source: surface marine sediment (1.8m) | place: French Polynesia: Moorea | collected 2018-08 | reverse complement strand
GTCACCAAATATTTGTGCCTTCTGAGATATGGAGACGTTTCTACATTCATACACCATTTTTTCTTCACTTCCAAAATTGACCTTTTTGACCCCAGAAATCCGAAAATTTGAATTTGACAAATTCCTTCCTCGTGCATTATCCCCAACCCAAAATGAACCAAAATAGCCCAAAAGATCCCAAATCAGTCTTCATCTTGACTATGAAACTGCTGTAGATATACTTTTGGAAGATGCTGCCTGTAGGTGCTTTGATTTGGCTCACACCGATTTGGCTCATTTGAGCCCAAATCGAGCGACCCACCTCAAATCACCTAAAAATCATGACATTTTGAAAAATGGGAGCGGCTGTGAGTCTTCCGAGTGATGTGAATCAGCTTTGGTTGCCAAAAGAAGACATTGTCAGGAAAGGATCAGCAGGGAGTACGAACTTCCTGCGTTGCATTCTCCGCTTGACTTTCAAGGCAAAGCTGAGTCTCAAGTGTCACACGCAGATTCAACGAAATTTGGGAGTTTCTGAGTGGAGTAGAAAATCCACTGTTGTTGATCGAGGCCTTCAGAGACGCCGCTCAGCGAATGATTGATTTTCAGATTGCAGTCCGAGATTGTTTCGACTCTTTGTTTGATGAGAACAGTCCACAAAGGTTGTCCGAAATGGCTCCGAATGATCATGTTTGTTCTTCTGCCATTGCCCCCGAAAAGCGAAGATGCGATGCAGATATTCCTGTTCATTTTCTTTTACGCACGAGGCAACCGTAAATGTCTGGTAGTAAGAGGTTTACAATTTGTTTATGGTGAGAAAATGCTTTTCGGAGCTGCACAAAGCTTTCCAGATTCCATTTTGGAAACCCTCGAGGAAAAGACTCCTTTTGCCTGCATCTTTCATTTCCACTGGTCGCGTCGCAGATTCCAGGACCATAAAAATCAGGTCGCACATCAGGGTGGACAAATTGTGTGAGCTGAATGGGTTTTGTGTGGATTATGAATTCCTGAGTGTCCTCAACTTTTCTAGTTGTTTTCCTGCAGCACTGGATTCAGAGCCCGCAGTGCTCACAGCCAGCAGCTGCCTCTGTCGTGACATTTCAATGATGGATTGCCTGGACACGCCTTTTGTCACCACAGTTTGAGACAGAAGTGTCTGTCAGTTTCGCATCCGCGCCAGAGTTCCCCTGGAAACTGCATGAACCACAGGATGACTCTTCGACGGTTGTTATCCTGTGGACAAGCCACCATCTTCTCCCACACCGCACTTTGACTTGATGAACCACATTCACTTGTTCAACACATTTTCGCACGAGATAGATGCTCACTGTCACAACCAGGTGGCCCTTCGTTCTGGTTCTGCAGGTCTATGCAACAAAGGAACATTTGAGGTGGCGTTGTCGCTTGTTGTGACAGCTGCCTCCACCTGGCAACTACACTGAGAGCATTCTGTGTCTTGATGAGATGCGAAACGCTGTCGAGTCCATCTTCTTCTCGCTCTTCGTCTCAATATTGTGAAAGATTCAGTTGCGAAGGAACTCGCGTCGCCTCTTCGGGTGAAGTACCTGGAAGACAGCCATCTTGATCTTTCGTCAAAAGTCCTGTGATGGTGTCTCAACAGCTGGTAATTTGTGTCACTGAGCTGGCAACAAAAACAAAACGGGTGACAAACATGGACCCCACCTGACGCAAAAACAGACTCCGATGAAATTGATGAGTAGCAGAATCAAAGCACCGGTGATGGCCAACAGCAGCATTCCAACTGCGAATAGAAAGTAGTGTCAGATGATGCCCATTCATCTCGAGCCAAGAGTGGAAAAGTCAATGGTAGCTCCGAGCATTTCCTACACGGAAGCATTGACAATTGTGCCGCTGTCGTTTTCTTGATGAAGAGAAGCAGTATCAAGCAACTTGAAAGCACGAGCTGTGCAGTTGCCTTTGGCATTTGAATTCAAATTGGTCCCTTTGAGTGCATAGAAAAGGGACTGGGACTGAGCACACAGCTCACCATGAAGAGCACTGAGTTGTGGAGAAGTGTCTCCATCATCTGTTGAACTGCAGCTGCGTGCGCGACACGGAGAATCCCCTGTTGTCTGCTCAACGCTTTCGTTCTGCAAACATAATCTCTTTCATCAAGTTTCTGACCCGAATTAAATGGAGTGAATGAGAAGGCTTCAGAAGGGTGACTTTACCAGTTTGCCTTGGAGAGCAGTGATGTTTGTGCTGGGAGTGATGGTGGTCGTCACGTGAGTGAGATGCGCTCCTGCACTGCTGGTTTCATTGCGGGTCCCACCGCTTGATGTATCTGTGAGATTAGTGCCATAAAAGGCCGCATGAATAAATCAACATGCCGTAATTTGTACTTAGACACTGTACGTTGGTTTAAGACATACATAAACCAGGCACCTTTTCTGGATGAGCATCTTTACTTGGAGCTACCATGATGCTCTTCACTTGGCGTAGCAGTTTGGTTCCTGACCAAGCAATTCTATTTCCTTCTATCCCTTTCAAGTCAAAGAGCAATCAGTCCTTAACATGGTTTTGTGCTTCCACCGTTTATCTCGTTCGTTTCTTTCTCAGCCCGAAGTAGATGAGTTTTTACCCGATTGCCTCCGAACTCGTCTTCTTTCCATATTTGTTGATGGTCGCCGACATAAATCTTGTGGACTGATGGCTGAGATGCAGCGGTTGCTCCTGCATGGCAAAACAATCCTGCTTTGAATCAACATGGCAGAACACTTGCTTTGGTGACGGCACAGTTTTTAGACGATTGCTTTTTTTGTTGTGACCTGCATGTCCACAGTCGTTCACTGCTGCTTCTGTGTGTGTGTGTGTGTGTGTGTGTGTGTGTGTCTGTCTGTCTGTCTGTCTGTCTGTCTGTCTGTCTGTCTGTCTGTCTGTCTGTCTGTCTGTCTGTCTGTCTGTGTTTATTTGCCTGTGTGCCACGACATGACGGAATGGCTGGTTTCGGAGCCTTGTCTGCAGCGCACTGAACACGTTCCTTCTTTTTTTTCAGTCCGAGTCGGAGAATCAATTTTTAGACTTCAAAGTTTTGTTTCTGGTTGTATGCATCGTATCAATATTCCACAAGTCTTCTCATAGTGTTGCTGCTTGTGTCAACAAAGTTTCTCACCGAGTAGAGTCCAGAAGTTTTTCTATGAGACAGATTGTGTTTTCCTCTTTCTTGGCTGAAAACGAAGAAAAGCACGAGTACCGCAAGTGCATTTTGTGACTGGAAAATCAACTCACTCAGTTAATGGGGCTACAAATACGAACAAAGGAGATTTTTTGACTCACCGTAAATGGTAATGTTTATGATGGAGCATAAGATGCCCAGAGTGTTCATTCCTGTGTGTAATTCCATTTGGGAGCAAGTCAGTGATGCACGTTCACAGTCGCCATGCCCTGGAAGCGGTAATTCGTCCAACAAGATTGTTTTCACGTCACAGCTTATACTCGTGATTAGCCTTGGAGTGAGTTACGATTCCTTTGTGCAGTAGACAGCACTTTCTGCACTTACTCACATCCACTACCGCCAGAATCCAGTTGAAATGCCAACAGCAAGTTGGTTTGTCTGGCGATAACTGTTGTTTAATCCCAAGAGTCGAAGAAGCTGATTGCTCCATTGGTTTCCAATACTACGACGAAATGAGCTGTAGTATTAATATCTGGCGTGGTTGACGTCTGATTGATGTAGGTTCGCCGTAAGTTGTGGCCAAACAGTCGTTGTGATCCACCTTCCGATGTCGGGTTTCTATGTGAGAAGCGACCAAGTTGCATCAAGCTGTGAATCGCTTGAGTCGAGTTGCGCTGAGACTGAGGCAAAATAATCCGCTCCGAGGAAACCCCCACGCTGACTGCAATACAGATCCGGTGCGCAGTGCGCTTTTATTGGGTTGGCTGCCCTTTAATGACTCTTTGAGGGGTAAATGAGGTTAGACTGTCGTGATGAAACTGAGCAACAGTTGAAGCCTGCTGCAGCGTGAAGAACGACTGACCCCGGGCGTTGCCGTGTCGCCGGTCCTCGCCAGACTGGCCAGAGGATCGTCAGTGTGTGAGCGTGCTGCACTGGCCACATCCACGAACTTGTGCGAAATGTTACTCGTCGAAGTACGTCGGCTGAAGGGACTGGTTGTAGTTTTGCATCATGACAGATCTATGGTGGTTGTTGATGTCGACTTCAACTTCGCGAAACCCTTTGGTATTTGCAGCAGATGCGTGAGCTGAATGTTTGCAAAACAGTGTTTTCAGGCTCTTGACGTGTGGAAGACTTTCTGTTTCGTCGGACTTCGAGGGATCTGCCGTGACTGGACTTCGCTTGCGGGTGAAGTTTCCGAAACCTGGTCCTTGAGTGACCTGAAGACTTCAGGACTCTGGCGAAAGGTCATCACGTGAAAGCAGTGCAGTCCCGTTTGTATGGAGATCACGTCCGAAGAGAACATTACAATTTGCACGGGATGGCAGTAATGGTCTTGCTGCTTTGAACTGCTGAGGACAGCAATTTTCTTGTAATGAAGAGAGATTACCTGAGGTTAAAGTGGGCCATTTCACAAACTTGAGACTGTGAGGTGAGTGTTTGGACCGCAACAGATCCAAACCTCATCTGAATATTGTGTTGGACATGATTTGTGAGCTGGCTTCAGTCCTTTTGTTCATGTGCACGTCTTTTCTGTTCTTCTTGAAGGAAAATGCAGTATTTCGAAAGATAGTTTATTCATAACATCAAAATGTGAAACTACAAAAACATGTATGAAAGCGTGACAGCTTGGACGTTCGTTGAGGTTGTGTCACCGACGTCTTGGTGTCTGTTGTCCAGGGACGGAGCGACACTGATGACAAGTGACACTCCGATCGGATCTCGGGTTTAAAACTATGGGAATTCAAGTGCAGGCTTTGCCTGGGAGTCTGGGATTGTCACTTTGTCCATTCACACGTCAGTCGTCGTGTTCTCTGCAACCGATGCTCACTCTTCCTTTTCACGCACAAAACAGAAAATCGACAAAGGCTCAACCTCTTCGACAAAAACATGCAAATAACAACATTGAAATTCGAGGCGTATTTCCCTTGAAGTGTACGAGTTTGCTTCAGTACGGCTGATTGAAGTCATGGCTCTCCGAACTGCTTCCGTTTATGAAGTTGACGTGGATGTGCTCAGGAGGAATTCCCTTCAAGTAGTTTTGGTGAGCGTTAGTCCTAGCACCATTTGTGTACCCGCTGTTTGTGAAGCTGGGCTGAACAACAGTCATTGAGCTGCTTGCAGAACTGCGTGGAAATTTGGCAATTTCATCATAGATTTCTGCATAGATGTGGTCTTCTTGAGAGTCGAAGTACTGCGGATTGGTGTGCCCTTGTGGATGAGGTTGTGGATGAGGAACTCCCGGTGTCACGTTGATTGGAAAATGTGTGTACGGTGGAGCCACAGGAACCTGCAGCAAAACAATACAGAATCTGATCAAAAGGACTGTTGACAGGCAATCCGGTGGGAAATTTCAGAAACGGTGTTTCGCAAATGAAGTGAAAAATTCACTGAAGTGAAATCAAGTGCCTGACAAGGAAGTTCAAATTACGCAAAATGAATTACTCGATGCGCATGCAGCATCAAAAGGAGGACAACGTTCGACAGCTTCAAGCTTTTTGGGGAATAGAGACGACGTCGTGATATTGTTTCGGGGGGGGGGGGGGTGAAAGGTCTTGTGGAAACAGCCCTTTGTACCAGGCTGCAAGTCAACCGTGCAGTTTCACACCTTGAGCGGCAGTTGGTCCGGCAGACCGGCGAGGCTGTGCACGCTCGGGCTCTTGGAGTCGAGCGTCGTGTAGGCGCTGTTGGGCGGCGACCTGTACACCACGTGACCCTCGCCCAGAGCCACGTACTCGTCGCCCTTGCCGCGGCGCCCTGGCGGGACTTTGGGCGCCGGACCGAGCGGCGCGGGCGGCAGCTGTCTGCTGTTCAGGTCAGACGCAGACGAGGGCAAGCCGTGTCGCGACTTGAGCGTTGCATTTGCCGCTCGTCGCCTGGAAAAAACATTTGAATGTGAAGGGGATGGCGGAGTGCGGCATGCAGACGCACAAAAGCGTAGACGTCTGGCTCATCGCATGAGTGCGAAGCTTCGTGTCCGCAGCTCTGTCTCTGGTGGATCTGATGCAGTTCGTCGCGAGAGCCACAATCACACCATCTCAAAACAGCCCAACAACTTCAAAGGGCGACAGGCCTGTGGCAAAGTGACTCTTGAAAGCCAAGAAATCCCTGAAGAAATTGATCGTGATGTTGTTTCCGCTCCAAGACACATTCCAAAAAGGTGTCTTCCTCTCTGGCATCGAATAACAATTGCACAACATTTGACATTTGTTGTGGGTTGTCTGAAGTTTTACCTTTGAGAATATTTACGTTTCGCATTTCTTGGAACCGATTGCTGTGCGGGTTCGTGAAAAAGGAACTTTTACCTGCAGCAGAGGATAATGGCGATGATATTGAGTGTGAGGATCAATAGGCCGCCCGCCGCGCCTGCACCAATTATGATACCTGTGCCAGAAAATGTCAGACTATATTGTTTTGCCAGCGTTGGTGCTAACCATGGTGGACCACATGCAGACATGCTTGCAAGTGCAAAGCTTTTCGTTGCTGTGAAGAGTGTAACAAGAGTTCATCTTCCTTTGAAGCTGAAACTGCTGCACTGATGATAATTGTGAATGCAGTTGGTTCTCAGTGCAGAAGCTGGTTGTCTGTTGCTGCGTTTCAGGTCCTTTGCCAGACAACTGAAATTGCGCAGCCATCAAGTCTGGAAGGGCGAGCGGCTACTCTGTGTCGCACAAGAACCGAGCAGCACTGTCCATCTGCAGAGACTCACCCATAGTGTCTCCGCCCTTGTCGTCATCCGCTTTCCCGGACATCGTCGGCTGGTTGGACGATTCTCCTGTCGGTGACGGTCTGGGTGTCGAGGTCGTTTGCGTCGTCACTGAAATGTTAAAAAGTCCCGGACGTGATCATCCGACACAATGTGAAGACTTCTATTCGTGTGTTTCTTGTTGGTACGCAGAAAGTTTTCAAAAAATCATTTGAATGTGGTACGAGTGCATTGAGAATCAAACCTGTTGTGTTGGGTGGGGTGGGTCTGGTGGTGCGGGGTACTGGTCTCGTGGTCGGAGGAGGCGGCTTCACCGGGACCCGGGTCGGTCTGGTGGTGGGCGGCGGGTCGGGCGGGCTTGGCGTCGCTCCTCCACCGGACAAGTCGCCCGGAAACGGCGGGATGGAGTCGGGGATCTCGGAGCCCGTGTACTGCCCGCACTTACTCCTCACCGGCACCTTGGAGGAGTCGGCGCCGCGCTCACCTGCAGACAGACGTCGAGCGTGTGAGCGATGCGCGGGTTGTGGTCGGGCTTCCACCGTGTGTTCGTGATATGGGTCTCGTTGTGACAAAAATCGAACGCTTTGAAATTGCAAGTGAACCCTTGTCACATTCCGTACAACAAGGCACAACATGCGCGGTTTGTTACCACAAGAAGGTGCGTTCAACTCAAAACAAACATTTTCCAAATGCCCAGAAGAAAACCCGCATCACAGCTCAAAATTGTGCGGAATTAAGCACTGATACTCACCCCAGTATTCAACCCAGAATCCGTGGAAACTTACAGAGTCGTCAGACTTCATCTCGAGACGAAGGACATTGGCAGTTGTTCGAATAATTTCTCCTTTTTGCAACATGCAATATTTTTCATTTATGGGTCCGATTGAAATCTACGAAAAAACAGGACACAAAAAGACATGGCATGTAATCAAACAAATTGGAACTCAGTGTCATGTGGAACGGATTGACAGTCAGAACGCAGACCAACGTCCATCGTCCAGATACGTGTACGACATGACACAGTCTAAATTGTTGTGCAAAAATAATCGTGAATTTGACACGTTTCACATCTATGATTGTTGTGGCTTGGACAGATAATTCCTGCTCTTGTTGGAAGCAAAGTATCACAGAGGGGAGAATTTCTCATGCAGCCGAAGGATATCAAAACCATGAAGTTCCCCATGCTGTAATTGTGTACTGAGGGTAGCCGTCTTGAAATGAACATGAGACATTCAACAGTGTGGACATTCCAGAGTGACATGCCTTGTTCAATAACCAAAAACTCGAACATGGCTGTTCTGTACATACCCCAAAATTCTAACCAGAAGCCCATTCTAGAAATCTCTTCACCCGCGTACATGGTGAGATGCGCAAATCTGTCAGTCACAATGACTCTGCTTCTGGGCAGGGTGCTACAGTACCTTCGCGTGTATCTGTACACGTGGAACTGGTTGTGGGGAGAAATGCAAGCAAGAAGAACAGACTTGGTTATGAAAACCAACTCCAGACGACAAGGTATGACATTCCGTTTGAATCCCCTGTGAAGTGTTCTCACAAAACGGCATTGTGGAAACAACAGATGGATCAAGAATGTGGTGTGACTCATGTGACTTTGTTTAGGTGCCCTTCGTTTGATTTCTTATCGACAGCTTCATATCTCTATAGAATCGATGACTGAATGCATGCATGCACTGCGGAGTGGGGAATTTTGTGGCTCAGCCTCACAAAAAGATCACTTGAGCATGTCGCGTCCTGAACGCGCGTGCACGCATGAAAAACGTTTGGAATAATATTCGGAAATTTTCCTGAGTTGTTCTTGGACCAGTCATCCAAGATTTGGTGATTTCTAACGACGAACCACACCAGTCGTGTTCAACATGGGCCCACGCATGCATTGCACCGCAAATGGGCCTATGTTTCAACGTCATCACGAATAGTACATGATTGAGACCGCACAAACGATGAAACGGGCTATAGATCTGTGACATTGTACAATACCAAGTACGAGTACGTACGTATACACCACTCACTTCGAGTCAGAAAGAATGAATGGTCTTCCCGTTTTCCCCATACGTACGTACCCCAGAATTCAAACCAGAAACCCGACCGACTTTCGGCGTTGTCAGATCTGAATCTGAGGTTCACAAAGCTACTGAAGGCCTCGTACATTTCCTCGGGTGGCCTCCAGTCGCAGTAAAAGCTCTCAACACTGCCGACTGTGACCTGGCGTGTTTGCGTGGGCGAAATTAATCAGAAAAGGCATTATGTGGTGGAGCGAAGCTGGTGTTTCGCTTCATTTGGAGTTTTGAGTGTGTTTCAAATTACGTTGTGCAAGTGCACCGCATTCAATTCACCAAACAAACCGTGGCTCATATCATGTTCCCCACTCTGCTACCTGTTCCAAAGCACTGCAGTGTCAGCGGAAAGCGTTGTGTGGCAGACAACAAAGTTGGTACCTGGAGGTAGTCGTACATGCAGCGGTCCCCGTGTTCAATTTCGAAGTCGAGAACCCGGAATTTGATGGTGGCGTCGTAGTGAGTCTGCAGGTAACACTCGCAGTGCATGTAGTTTGGGTAGTTGAAAGGATAGTTGGGACTGACGAGGAACGCTGAAGGGAACGTCACTCTGGAAAAGAGAAATATTGAAGAAGGTTCACACAATGTGAAGTTCAAGAAGTGGCACTTCTCGCCTTTGATGCTCATATTGGCTGATGAGCCACGCCCAGCCCCGGGGAGTGGGCCATTAGCACAAAAGTCTCGCCGTCTGAGGCAAGGGATTTGTGTCAGTCTTATTGCTGTGATCTTTCTTTGTCATGTTGCTTCAAAATAAGAGAAGTGATGCGCGTTCCACGCTGATTCATGAAGCTACATTTTGACTCACTTCCGTCTTTGGCGTATCTTCCCAAATGCAGCAGGTGTGTTTTCCGTACCTGTATAAAGCCTCGTCGATGTGAGGGAGGGTGTCTTCAGGATCGCCGGTGTTGCGCCGACTCCGTCCTGGAGGCTCCCACTCGCCGGCGCCGCCGTCGTAAAAATCGTCGGTGGCGTCGTACTGGGCGTCGGTGAACTGGACCGCCCCGCAGATGCTGCTCTCGTCCAGCTTCAACTCGCCTGAATATGCAGATGCAGTCGGACGTCACCTTTGTTTGCAATGTTCGGTTTGATTTTTGAGCCTGGTTTGTGGGCCACGCAATTTGCCCTGCAGGAAATTCATTTCAAAGACGACGTCAACAGTTCCGCAAGGTGGATGCACTCATTTCTTGGAATTGCAACGGGAGTGAAGAGGAAACTGCGCTCCAAGGACGAAAATTTCTGTGAAGCTGAAGCAAAAGGAAGGCCAAAACACTCGTTCCCTTCGTATCAACTTCGCTTGCAGTCAATCTCCGCTTGAAGACGGATTCAGTTGCGTGGTTTTTGTGCACACGGCGGATTGCATTTCGCAAACGGCAGCCGCTTCTTTGTGCCAAATGCAGCTGCATGTGTGGAAAGGTCAAGCGCGCAAAATGCATACCTGGGATACACTGGTATTCCACCTGAAGATACTGGCTCTGCTCTGTGTACGTCTGCAAGTTGGTTCCGAGGCACTCGAGCTCAACAGCCGTGGTGGGAATCTTGCACTGAGTTTTCCCGTTGCATTCTCTGATGTGCGGAAGGTACCTTCTGTCCTCCGAACAGATTGGACCTGCAAAGTGTGTCGTCAGGCGTCACGTGCGCGGCTCATTGTGCGGGAGACAGGGCTCGCACAGAATGAACAGACTTCGGGGTTGAGGCAGTCGTGGTTTGGAAGTTCCAAAAAGGGAGACACAGAAAACATCAGAGAAATGTCAAAAACGAAAAAATTAATTGTCAGCCTTCTCGATTTGTGTGAAAGTTGCACGTCTGGTGACAGCATCTCCTGCGGTATGGATGCTGCTGCCCATTGTCAAAACGTTTCAGTGCAGAAACAAAGCGCGTTGGCTAACGAAGCTGAAAACTACAACATTGGTTTCTACGAGCGTACAGGTGTTCCAACGTTAGTAACGAAATGTAAATGCTACTCGAAAAGATGACAGCGAAAGAGAGAGGGGAAAGCAGCTTAGTTTGTAAGGGAAGCCCGTCGGAGCAGCCTTTGTAAGAAAGAAAAAAGCGAAGGATGTTAAGTTTGCTTCTGGCACAGACAAGATACTCGAGTCGGAATCAGGGTGAGGAAGATGAGGAAAGGTACTGATAAAAGAAGGACCTGAAACCAAGCAAACTGTGAAGCTCACGACTTTCTGGCAGATCCACCCAAAGTTGTCGACCACCGTTTCCAAGCCGCCTTGAACAGCGACAAGGTGCAAGTTTGTGACAATCTCCGGTACATTTCTCCCAATTCATGATTCCGTCTACTTTTGCTTCATTTGTTTTGTTGAAGGGGAACAGGAGAACGACTGGTCCGAGTTTGTCACATTGCAGAACCTACCACTGCGCAAACGATCTGACCACCACCTCAAACCGTTCATGACGGAAACCTATAGAACCTACAAGACCCCAAAGCCAAATTCTCCAAGAACACCTGTGATACGTACTCCAGTGGACGTCTCCGAGATTTGTGGCATCTGAGTGGATGTCACATCACCATAAGTGATCAGTGTGCACGTGCAGCAAAACGTCTGATTTCAGTGGTTTCACGAACAAAAACCAAACTTTTTGCGTTCATGGGGTCTGTAAGTGTGTCTTCTGACTGACGAAATTTTGCATTTCTCCACATGTGAGATTTGAATGCTCCAAAATCGCGTGCGCTATGACGGACCGAGTTGAAGGTAGATGTACTGACTGGTGTGGGAGCAGGCCGCCACCTGGCTGATCCCGTACACGGCGCTCAGGATGTGCAGCACGCGGGGCCCCGAGCCCGGCAGGCAATCGATGCGCAGAAAGTCTCGCGCCGCCGCCGCCGGCGTCCCCGCCGCCGCGTTGGAGGCGGCGCCGGCGCCGCGCGAGCTCGTGTTGCGCGTGCACGTCGACGCCGTCCTGTTCTCGTACTGACCTGCAGGGAAACGCGCGGCATTATTGATTTGCGTGCGCACACAGATGAATGAAGAGAGAAGCACGCAGGTGGCCGCTGATTCATATGCAAAAAAGAGTACACCTTCTGCTTAGTTCCACCTGGGTCTTCAGGGAGACGACCTTTCATGTTGGTTTCCTCACAATGAACTTTTTGTGAGGGGAATTTGAAATTGACTGCAAAGTTTCCAGTGCTTTGGCGTTGACAGATACAGGCAATTTTAACTGCATGTGCGTGGTGCGCAACGAACGGGTCTTTCCATGCAATACATCACAGTTTGACAGTTGAATAAACTGCAACCTGCTGATCACTACACCACGGTCGTTATTGTTCCATTACACGGAGATGACTATTGATCACAAATGTATCGTCGAAGAGTCAGAAGTGTTTTAAGAGGTGATTATTTTACCTGAACATGCGATTATCACGAGCTGAAACGCGCTCCATCGGAGCCACCAGCAGCAACTTCCGCGATCGGGGTTCGTTTTCATCCCTTTGATCTTCTACTTTGCGCTGCTGAGTAAGAAAATTCCCTGTCATATCCGACATTCACGACAACTCAAGGTTCAGAGGAAGGCGACGCCCTTTTATGTTCTGTGGTTGTGAAAACACTCAATGTGAGTTGGGACGATTCTGATTAAATTTGATTCAATTCAGAATATTTTTTTGCACCCGGATAAACCCGACTGTTGCACTGCAATGATAAATCACACGCAAGAGCACAATCGAAAGAGTGGACGTGTTTTCTCGTGGAACAGGCCATATTCTACACAAGGTTCTTTTTGCTTTCCTGTTCGCTAAAAATTTTGAGGTCCCAGTCACACTGTTTTTCCCAAATCCTGAAGCTACGTGATTCAGACGTTTCTTTCTTTGCGATTCACGGAGTCGCGACACTGGATGAGAAGATGACCTCGGTCGGACAGTGCTGATGAACGGTGCACTGATCACCAGACGTATGTGACGCTAGAACAAAGCTGTGCGTGTCTATCTACATCTTCCCTCACCATCGCTCACAACGTCAATCAGCGAGATGCAAAAAATAGCTCAAGCACCTTCAGCTTGTTAATGTGGCGCGCCTTCATTCATTGACAAGACTCGAGACAAAGGCTTTCATTGAAATGCAAAGACGTTCTGTCAATTTTTCCTTACTTGAATGAAAAGTATCAGTGTAGATGTGTTCTTTGTCGTCTCCCCAACCTCGCCATAGGACCAAGCAAAAAACGCCTCTTGAAAAGTTGATCAAGTTTTTGTGCGGTCATTCAGTATCCATTCCAAAGGTTGTTCGTATTCCAATGAGAAAGTTCGTCGGTGTCACTAAGTTCCTGTTCAGCGGGGAAACGTTCTGGGTACCCACCGACCCGACCCGACCCGTGCGTGTGTCTACAAGCGTGTGCGAACAAATTTCCCCTGCTGAAGTTGCAGCATTGACACACCGTGTCTGCTGTGCTGGCAGCAGCGTTGACGCACAGGTGAATCAGTGATGAATCGTCAATAGTCGGCGCAGCGCGTTCCCGCGCCTTCGAGCGCACCTTGCAACTGTGGGGGGTTTGCAGCTGAGTTTGTGTCGCATCAAACCCAACAAAGGTGTGAAATTGAAAAGGTCTTTGAATGTCAGGGAGACAACATGTTTTGTCGTTTCTGTCAACTTCGTCGCTTCTCGGAGAAGTATCGAGCGCAAAGCGGCGGTGACGATGCAAAATTCCTGACTCTGCTGCTGATAAAAACGTACAACGAACACACCTCGCGTTGGTGTTACATAACGTCTGATTACAGCTGCAGTTTTGTCTTTGAAGTTGCGCTGGCAACGGAAGGGGGTGGTGAGAGCTGCGTTTTCGGATTTCTCATTGTGGCGCTATTCGAGGGAAAAGGAAATATGTTCTGGCAGCACAGCCACGCCCTGTGCGCGCAACAGATGCACATTTACTTCAAACAATGGCATTCCCAATGAGATCAGTCTTGTGCGCGTCAATCGTTGTCCCTTCGCAACAAGGAATAGTTTTTCCACTGTGCGAACTCAAAAAATGTACATCCTACTTCCTTTAGGGACTGGAGTTCTTTTGAAATTTTTTGTTGTTGTTTTTTTTTCAGGTCCTTAAGTTCACTTTGTGATGAACCTCAATTTTACGGTTTCGCATCATGCTCGTGAATCATCTCATTCTGTGTGTTCATTTTGCACAAGCGAACAGTGATACTTGGCACTTTCTGCAAACACTGGCACAGATGGAGCTAGATCCTGTTTGTGTTGTAAGGTTTCATTGTGGGTTGTCGTAGGTTTGGCTCATCGTTACTCACTCCATCAATAATCGACATGGAAATCACTCGACTGTGATCTGAACGTTTGAAGGTGATAGAGATATTGCTGTCATTATCGTCAGCAAATTCAATGAAGTCTACGCTGTGCTGCTTGCCAGGGACATTTTTGGCAGATAGGAATGTTTATTTGAACACGCATCGATTGCTCAAGCATCAGCGCGTGTAGTGTGGTCACTCATGATGGGAAGGGGTTCAGAAAAATTCAAAGATCCCACCCCACCCCCCGGCGACAATGAAATGTTGGCAATTTCCGGGGAGGATTTTCCACACAAACAAAAAGAACACCTGGCCTTACAATTGGGGAAAAGAATGCTGCAAACCTTCGCCCTCGTCTCACAGCAAAATTCAAAGTTTGTAGAATTTTTTGTGCATCGGATCTACCTATTTTCCACGATTCAAGCCGCGGACGGATTTAAGATAAGAACAGCTCAGGGCGCCAAAGGCGAGAGGCGCTTCCAACACTGACAGGAGTTCTTGTTTCGAATACTCTTTTGTGATGAATCTGGTTGTCGATCGAGAATAGATCTGCATGGGAAATAACGACTAAATCTGAACTCTCAAGTACGGCTTTCAAGTCAGTTGTTCCAAGTAATTAGACCAAATTGCTCTGTTCAAAGCTGCTATTCGTTGAGTGCCAATCACGAATTGAAAGTTGGATGGAGGTTGGATTCGCGTCAAGGCAACAATTGCATTCATCGCTGAACCGCTTGATTTGTATGTTCTATTCACCTGCCAAACTGAAAACGACACTGATACGAATTTGCCTTTTTGTCTCCAAAACTAATGGCATCAAAATAGGGCGGCCATGATGCATCAAGGTTCGCCATGTTGGCAAGTTGTTTGTTTCTTGCCATTGAAAGTGAAGCAAATGAACAAACAAAAGCGATTTGGTCAACGAGTACGTTGTATTCTGGAGTTGGGAATCAAGCAACCTGCAGTTCTGGAACGCAGATTACTCTTCGTGTCAAAATGTGTGTGTGTGTGTGTGTGTGTGTTTGCAGGGGGGTTGTGTTGTTTGGATGGTGGGTTGGACTTTTCAATTGGCATTGTGGTGCAAGCAGGTCTGAGGACAATTGCATGTGCGTGGTTTTTATCAGCCGCGATAGCGGTCTGATATTGGTTTGCCCCTGTATCCCCGTCCGTCCGTCTTGGGCGGACAAAACCTCCGTTTTACCCCTGTTCCAGTGATCACAGACTG
>JAAUXT010053095.1_pt1 | contig 15355 bp, 21 predicted proteins | sample 7278171 | NCBI WGS metagenome assembly JAAUXT01 (sample SAMN14350112, study PRJNA611818) | marine sediment metagenome | isolation source: surface marine sediment (1.8m) | place: French Polynesia: Moorea | collected 2018-08 | reverse complement strand
TGATGTATGTTTCAGTCTTCTATCTCATGTGGTTGCTGAGCAAAATGGAAATGAGTGTGCGGTAGAGACGGGAGAGACGAGTAGGGGGGCGGTCACTGGATCTTTGCTCTACCATATGCAATGTGTAAAGCACCCCTAAGGGTGTCTGCACCCACTGTGATTCCAGTCTGTGATCACTGGAACAGGGGTAAAATGGAGGTTTTGTCCACCCAAGACGGATGGACGTGGATACAGGGGCAAACCAATATCAGACCGCTACCGCGGCTGATAAAAATCTTCAAAGACATTTGCGGTTACAAAAATCGTTCTTTTGGCTTTACGCCTTGGAATTTTTGCATTCTGGTTGCAAAAAGTAAAATTCTTCTGAACTTCAGAACTGCAATCAAATCTCATGGTTGATCCGTAACGGGTAACTTGCAACAAAGGCTGCACTCACTTGTCTTGGCGTAGACGGAGAGCGAGTTGGATGGGTCGGAGGTGCCGAACTCGTTGGTGGCGATGACGCGATACATGAAGTCCTTCTTCACGTCGTAGTTCTTCACGTCGCACTTGACGTCCTCCAGGTTGGACGCGAACCGCTTCCACTGCATGCTGGGCAGAGTGCGCTGTTCCACGATGTACCTGCAACCGAAGCGCAAATTTCACCATCCACATGCAGAAGTTGCTCCCCAAAACCTGGACCGTGCACGGACTGAGAATTTGTTTGGAAAAATTCGCTGCAGGGCTACAGCTGCATTCAGCATGGGTGTTGCACCAATGTGACCTGATGCCTTCACATTGCGAACAAACACAAACCGACAACAATGACCATGATGCCAACAAACTACGCGTGTCCACGTACTTGATGGGCACTGCCTTGGCGTTCTGCGGATAGATCGCCGGCTGCCAGCCCAGCGTGAAAGAGTCGAGCTCGATGTTGATCTGGTAGGGCTTCTCCATCGCGAGGATCGGAGGCACCTTGTCGAGCCCCTCGTCCGGATCGATCGTCACCTTCTTCTCCACAGGCTCTGCACCGGAGGGAAAAGACACGCGAGATGAATCTGGTGACCCAAACAAACAGGACATGACTTGATTCTCGACCCTGCGTCCAACTCTTGAACTCAAAGAAACCAATTGAAATGTGAGCGACCCATCCATGCCCCACAACATGAAAATGCGCAAATTCGTGGTGGTTTTACACTGTGCTGCTCAGAGTGTCAGATTCACTTTCCTGTCGAGCTGTTTCTGTCAGGCGCACCCACGCGCTCGTGTGCGTACATTTGTGTGTGTGTGTGTGTGTGTGTGTGTGTGTGTGTGTGTGTGTGTGTGTGTGTGTGTGTGTGCGTGTGTGTGTGCGGTGTGTGAACGCACTGGTGACGATGAGGTCAGCTGAGACGACACTCTCTCCCTCCGAGTTGCGCGCCCGACACTCGAAGACGCCGGCGTCCTCTGGCGTCACGTCGTTGACGAAGAGCGCGTAGTCCTTCTCCTCGTGACGAATCACGTGTTTGTCGCTCGACACGAGCTCCTTCCCGTCCTTGTACCTGCGCAACCAGTTCTTGTAAGCGTACAACCAGTGGGTCAAGCTCAATTTGTGCATAAAACTTCGAAGGTCATTGGATGCCAACATTCACCAGAATGATCAAGGCTGTCATGCGACTGACTGTGTTGATAACTGTTGAAACTGAAGTTGGCAAGGCTTGTTGACTTTCCATTCTCCGTGACCTCTGGCGCAATGCAAGGCGCGACTCAACTGACCACCAGGCGGCAGCAGTACGCACCACGTGATGGAGGGCGGCGGCTCCCCGATGGCTCTGCAGATGAAGCGCACCGTGTCGCCGATCAGCGCCTCCGTGTCCGACATGTGCTTCGTGAAGGACGGTTTGTACATCACTGCCATGTCCTCCTCTTTGCTGCAAAACGAGTACGCAACGGTGCAAAGGAACTTCGTTGCAAGTTTCACTGAAAATCCCAAAAACAGCCAACAACGTCTTGCACAACATTCCACATCCAAAAGGGAGCTCACAAACTGATACACATTTCGGTTCTGTTTTTCTGTTCCCACGCGCAAATCCCAATTGTTACACTCACGCCTTGGGCTCGGTGATGTAGATGTTGGCGCTGCAGGACGCCCCTCCGCTCTTGTTGGACGCTTTGCACGTGTATTCGCCGCCGTCCGACTTGATGGTCTGTTTGATGATGAGTCTGTAGACCGGACCCTCCTGCTCGAACTTCACGCGCTCGCTCTCCTGCAACAGACAAGAGGTGAGATGCGCCATGGTTTGACTGACATGCACGTCCTTACTTGTGGGATAAATTGCCAAAGAGTCGGGAATTTACTCTGGAAGCATGAAACTGTCATCAGGAGACATTTCTATGCCTTGTGGCATGTGATATGTTCTCTGCCGTTCCCAACTGACCAAACAGAAGGCTCGGGCAGCCAATCAACTCACAGCGAGAGGCTTGCGGTTGTGGAACCACTGTATGTTGGGTCTCGGCTCGCCGGCCACCTTGCACCAGAAGAGAGCCTGCTGCCCCTTTTTGACGTCCAGGTCCGTGAAGCGGTTCTCGAATGACGGCTTCACCGACTTCTTGTCGACCTGGAGCCGCGCGCTCGCCTCCGTCTCGCCCGCCCGACTCGACAGCTGCGGAACAAATGCGAATGTGTTGACAGGCCGATGCTTCTGGAAACGATGAGGTGACGAGTTGAAATGGCAGGAACTGCAAACATTCTTGGAGTGAAAAGAACCACGTCAAACAATGCAGAAAGGAGAAAAGCCACGGGAAAGATAACTGAAGTGCAGCACTCAACGCAGTCGGGAAAATAAGCTTGGTACAGTACGAACAGAAGCAATGTGTGGTGAGGTACAAAATCAACATCACGTCAATGTATCAAACAGCTTTAGGTTGTTGGGATCAGTGTCAAAACTGGTCCCACCCAAGGAACATGGTCCTGAGACGTGCAACGGCACTTCGCAGAAACTCCAGAATGCAGGTGTCGGGAAAAATCACCATTTCACATGAAACAACACACCACCATTCCTTCTTGTACCTTGCAGGTGACTTTTCCGTTCATGTCCATCGTGGCAGCCTTGATGGTCAGCGCGCATTTGCCCTCCTCACACGTGATCGTGTAGGGCCCTTCTGACGACACCTCCTTGTCGTTGACGAACCACGTCACTTTCGGCATCGGATCGCCCTTCACTTTGCACTTGAACTTGGCCTCCATTTCTTCTTCCACTTCCACATCCTTGAAATCCGACGTGAACTTCGGTGCTTTGTCTTTGGAGTCCTGAGCCGGCTTGACGTCGAGCTTGGCCTTGCTCTCTGCAACTCCGCCGCGGTTCTTGACCTGTTTACACAAGATGTTCAGAAGTGAGAACGGACGCGAGGCCTGTTTGGAAAGGCGACCTCCCTCAAAGGCATAAGTTTAGTGTTCATATCAATTAAATTGTCCACGGACAAAAACTTTGTTGGCAGTTGGATCATTTTTGTCTTGCTGAAGGACGGAAGATCAAATGAACTGAGTCGAACGGTGGAATTTTTAAGGTTTCCAAAACAATGAGAAATCAAACAAGTGTCAACAATGGAGGGGAATATGTCATGCAGGCGTGTAACGAACGACAAATTTATCCAAAAGAAATATATCACAAGTCCTGAAAACAAACCAAAACGTAATTTAGATGAACTGAAAACATAAAACAAAACAAACAATTAATACAGAATCATTTCAAACAAAGAAGCAAAGTTCAAACTAATTTCTGGATAACAAGCACAAAATCTTGACTTCTTTTGCCCGTTGATGTCGCTTGGCTCAACCAGACCGACTCAAGCAAACAAACTTCCGATTTGTCAATTTTCTCGTTGTTTACGATTGAGCCAAGCACCTCAACCTGCAGGTGACGTGAAATATACCGGTGAACACAAACAAGGAACAAAGAAGAAAAGCCATTATTGTTGCCATCACGGTGAAAAGAGTGGCAGGGTGTTTCAGCTGCAAACTTCGGCAATTTGACAATGTTAGTCGGAGAAACGGTACATCCAGCAGATGCCGACTGGGGCAACTGTGGGTCTACCTGACACACGATGGTTCCCGACTGGCTCAGCTTGGGCGCGAGGATGACCAGAAGCTGGTTGTCGTCCTTGCTCGAGATCTTGTACTGGTCGCCGTGCTTCAGCTCAGTCCCGTCGAGGAACCAGGCCACATCGGGGGCGGGCTGCCCCTTCACGCGGCACGAATACTGCACGGGCGCGCCCTCAGTGACGCTGTGGTCCTCCAGGGTGGACGTGAAGCCCGGAGGGTAGTCCTCCTCCGTCGACTCCTGCACCTTGGTGTGGATGTCCAGGGCCGCGGAGCTCTCAATGGTTCCGCCCGAGTTGCACACCTGTTGTGTGGCGGGGTGGCAACAAACACCATTGTAGGTTAGCATGTGCGAGTTGGTTCAAAGGTAAGCAGTGCATCTCACACGCTGCGATCGCCTTTTATCGCGACTGGGCAAGCTCAGCTTGTGTCCTGAAAATGTGCACTCGACTCACCCAAGCGTGCGCAAGGTTGCATCGTTCTGCATTGAAAAAAGGAAACTTCACAACAAAAAATCGCTTCACCTTGCATGTGATTTTACCCCCATGGTCCACGGCCTTGACCTTCTTGAAGGTCAACGTGAAGCGGTCAGCGTCTTGCGCGATAGCCACGTTGTCTGACTCCTCGAGTGGTTGACCGTTGAGCAGCCACGTGACCTCGCTGACCTTGCCTTTGACCTTGGCAAGGAAGACGACCTCGACGTCCTCGCAGACCTTCTGGTCCTTGAGTTCCTGGCCGAACTTGGGCGGTTTGTCCTTCAGCTCCAGTTTGGCCGAGCACTCGTCCGAACCCAACTTGTTCCACACCTACAACATACCGACGTTCAACAATCTCCTGTAAAAATCATGTTCAGGCCAAACTTCTGGTGGTCGTGAAGAGAATCTTCTTGGAATACGTTTCAGACTGAAAGTCACTGGTTTGTATTGAAACTTTGTCACGTCCCGACAAATGATGAACTTGGAAAAGACCCTAAAACATGCTTTTGGCAGAAGAATATACCTGAATGAAACGTGTATAACAGCAGAGACAGACGAACACAATGAAATTCACACTCCACGTGCACACTATTCACACAGAAGTCATCAGGGTCACGCGTGCATGGATTTGCGTGCAGGATTCCTGAGTGCTCTCACGGAAACGTTCATCTACACCGTTCACTGGCAATGAAAACTTCTGCCAAGCATCTGAATCAGAAGGCCACACGACAACAACAAGTCCAATTTCCACTGCAGTGCTCATACGAGCTGCTTGTCGCTCTGAAACTAAGTGCACAGACACAGGATCCATCCACAAGCAATCAATCTGAAGTCCTAAAACTGGGATGTCCACACCATGCTGTGTACCTTGCACGTGTACAGTCCCACGAATTCTGCCTTCATCTCCTCCACAGTCAATCTGAACGTGTTTCCGTCGGACGAAATTTCGTAATCTGCGCTGGACGTCACGTCTTTCCCGTTGAACTGCCAGGTCACGGTCGGCTTCGGGTGGCTGGACACTTTCACTGCCATGGTAATCTCTTCGCCGATGGCCGCTTTCTGGTCCTTGAGCTCCGAGGAGAATTTGGGTGCGAAATCCTTGGGCTGCACGTCAAGCTTCGCGGAGCTCTCTGCAGACCCTGCCTTGTTTTTCACCTGCAACAGTCATCAACTGTGAAGTCATCTCAACACGAACTGAGGCGACTTGCACAAAAACACTGAAATCGAATCTTTGGCTTGTCAATGCGTACCAGTTTCGCATCCACAAACAAGAAACAGAATTCAGGGAGGGTTGCAATCACCATCAGGACAAAACAACCAAACAAACGAACAAGACATTTCTTCATTTGCCTTTTTGTCTGTTTCTGGTGAGACTTATGCATTGGTTGGGTGTGTGGAATGCAACACACAGGTGAGGGACTGGATCCAATTTACGATGTCTTGCGGAGCTACACTACGTCCTGTGAACATCCCGTCGTCTCACCTTGATGGTGTACGTGCCGACAAAGTCGAGCGTCACCTTTTTGATGAGCAGCGTGTGCACGTCACCGTCTGACGTCATCGTGAACACGTCGGACGGCGCGATCTTCTTCCCGTCGCGCAGCCACTCCACTTCCGGTGGCGGTGACCCTTTGACCTTGCACTTGAACTTGACCTCTTCTCCCTCCACCGCTTCGAGATCAGTGAGTTCAGAGGAGATTTTGGGAGCCTTTTCCTTCTTAGCTTTGTCCTTCTTCTTGCTGCTTCTCTCCTCAGTTGGTGACTGCGGGGCGGGTGTTCCTACTTCAGACGCTGAGGTGTCTTCTGTTGTGACGTCCTCCTCACTCGGCGCTTTGACAGCGACGACGGCTTTGGACTCCGCTGTCCCTAGTTTGTTGCTCACCTGGACGAAGGTCATTCAGGACTGTGACAGTGACAAGACGAACAACGCGCACGGAACATTCCTGGTCAGTGCAGCAGAAAGCATTTCAAGACCAACACAACGAAACAACACTCGTACTTCTCTCTGAATCCTCCCTCTCAACAAAGGGAAAACAAATTTTAAAAAGAAGGAACTTTTACAAAACACGAGGTTGTGCTGAACTTGGGGAAACATGAACCAAAACTTTCAGCTGCTCAACGCTTCCAATTCTCCGACTCACACAAGCTGCAAGAGGGATTTACGCACCTTGACTGTGTAGGTTCCAGCGTATTCCGCCTTGGTTTCCTTGATCTTCAAAACGCACTTTTCCCCATCAAACGACACACTGTACACGCCGTTATCCTTGATGTCACTTCCGTTCAACTGCCACGTGATTTCCGGTGTTGGTTGACCCTTCACCTTGCAAGTCAACTTCACCTCAGAGCCTTCAGTCACGGACTGGTTCTTGAGTTCCGAAGAGATTTTGGGTGCTTTGTCTTTCTTTTTCTTCCCTTCTGTTGGACTTTCAGCCGCTGGGGCGGACTCCGCGGGCTGCACCGTTTCTTCTTCGATTGGCTCCTCCACGGGGAGCGCGCTGTCTGTTTCGTCTTTCTTCGCCGGTGGAGCAGACTGAGCCTCGGGTTGGTCCTCAATCTCAATCACATCTTCCTCGACCGCTGGTGCCGGTTCCACCGCCAGTTCACAGGAGCAGCCGGCGCTGCCTGCCTTGTTCGAAACCTTGCCAGGTGCAGGGGGAGAGAAAACCATGAATTGTGCAGGTTGCAAAGACAACAAAGTTCTTCAAGTGCACAAGAAACAACTCATAAATGCTTGAAGGTGCTCTTTCAACCATTTGACTTAAAGTGCATGGATATCACTTGGGAAACATCCACCTTGAAAATAAATCTGTTCACTTGTCATCCAACTTTGGTGAGAAGGTGACAGTGAACTTTCTTCAAATACGCCCATTGTCAACAGGTCCCAATCTCGTCGACAGAGTTGGGCGGTTAGATCTACCTTGCATGTGACCTCGCCCGCCTGGTCGGCTGTGAGCCCCTTCAGGGTCAGCGAGAGAACGTCCCCGTCCGTCGCCATGATCACAGTCTTTGATGGCGCGAACTCTGTGCCATTCAAGAACCACTTGACTTCCGGCTGACCTTTGACCTTGAAGAAAGAAATTCATATTTATTTTCATGCAACCCAAAGACGTCATTGACAAGAGATTGGCTTGCAAAGGCACACTTCAGTCTTTGAGAAAGTCCTTGTTCACACAAAACCAATGACGTGTTGTTTTCAGAATGAACACTCACAGACACACGCCGACGGAAAAACAGTACCTTGCATTTGAACTTGACATCCCCTCCTTCCTTCGCTTTTTGGCTCTTCAGTTCGGAGCTGAACTTCGGGGCCTTCACTTTTTTCGCGGCGTCGACAGCCAGCTTGGCGGTCGATTCCGCAGACCCCTCCTTGTTCGTCAGCTGCAACAGTCGAGTGGCTCACAAATGCCTTGTTGCTGTGTAGACTCTCAGTTCCGCGACTATCAAAAAGCCCATGACACACTGGCGACCGAAGATGACTTGATTTTGGCTGAACACATCAGGTTCAATTCACCCGGTTGAGCCTCCTATGATTCTTGAGGTGAAGGCCTTGACAGGAAAAAAGTGACTGACCAAAGTGTTTTACCTTGCACGTGACCTCCCCTGCCTTGTCAGCGGTCACGCCCTTGAGGGTCAGCATTGCCTGGCCGTTCTCCATCACCATAACAACGCCGTCGCTCGGCGCCACTTGCTGCCCGTTGATGAGCCACGTCACTTCCGGCGTCGGCTCTCCGTCCACGGCGCACGCGAACTTGACGTCAGCGCCCTCTTTTGCTTTGGTGTTCTCCAGCTGGCTCGTGAACTGGGGAGCGTGGTCAGCCGTTGGCTCTGAAAACAACGTTCTTGTATGAGCGAAATGCGCACAGCACACGCATCATCCGCTTGAACTTGAACACCAACACACATGATACCTTTGAGGGAGAGGGTGGCGGAGGCCTTGGCTTCGCCGAGCCTGTTGACGGCGGTGACGGTGTAGGTTCCGGCGTCGCTCGCCTGCACCTCGGTGATGATCATGCTGAAGGTGACGTCGTCCTCGAAGAGGAAGCGAACCCGTTCGCTCGACGAGATCGTCCGCTCGTTCGCCTCCCTGAAATCACAGCAAAACTTTAATTCAGTCTCCGTCCCGTTTTAGAATCTGCACCACAAGGTCGCATGCATACTGGACAACACAGACACGCGCGCGCTTTGCACGTCGACAAGCATTTCGCAATACTTTTAAATCAACTCAAGGTGCTGTATGTTTTCGCGAAGATAGACAAATCGGACGCACAACTGGCCCTCGCGAAACTTCAGTGAACTTTCCCAACCAAGTGCACAACCAGCTTGAGACTTTGGGAAAACAACTCGCTCTCCTGATTGTCCTGGGGGACCCTGAACACCTCGCAATATCATTCTCGCAACCAATCACTCAGGCACGAATTTGCTCATCCATAAATTGTGCAGCATGATAAGTGGAAGGAAAACAAGGTCGTCAACCACTAAATTGGAAGAACTAAAGGAAGATGAAACCAAAGAATTCTGGTGGAAATATCTCAACTGAAGCTTTTGTGTGTCTGGAAATGTGGGAAGCAAAATAAAAGTACAAGGAAGGAAAACGACAAGCCAAACAAGGATTAGGGCACGCAAAATTATTTGTGTTCTGTTTCGTTTGTCTTGGCACGTGGCAAGTCCTTGACAATTCGGCTGTTTTGAGAAACGGGTGTTCGGGGATTTGAGTGGACATTCCACATCAAGGTAAGATTTGTTTCAACGAAAACTTCAGTGATACAAAATTTATGGATGCATTTCAATGAGACACGGACAGACACGTGAACAATACGCTTCTGCAACGACCGGGATGGAATATTGTATCACACACTGATGCGTGTGTGATCAGCCATTTCCGATTGCGACCAATTTGGTTCATCATTTCCGTCATGACAGTGTCAGCCAGAGCACCTCCACTGAAAAGGCCTCAAGACATAAAGTCAAGAGGAGCACGATGCGAATTCAAAAGTGTCGCCTTGAAACGACGTGAAACCAGCTGGAATCCTGAGAACGTGGGCGGCTCTGGCTGACCCTGTATGAGGAGAGTGCGGCAGCGACATGGAGCGGCGTGCGCGTCACCCATGCGCAGAAACTTCTGTATGATCTCACCAACACAACACGCCCAGGTTGAACGAATAATTTCTCACTGAGTCCTTGCGCTGGTCTATGTAACTGACACAGGAGTAGGAAGACAGAGCTCTGTTAAACTGGTCGATCAAACTCAGCCCTTGACAGAGATCCTTTTGCACCCTTGGTAAGAGTTTACACAGAAATCTACCCACTGGAATAGACCCTTGATTCACACAAAGAAAATGAGGTGAACGAGCTGTGAGTGTCTGGAGTTGTTTCTCCAAATACAGTTGGTAAAGCAGAAACCTACCACTTGAGGTCGGGGTCAGGATTCGCTGCGACGGTCACATCAAACCTCGCCTGTTCTCCCACCTTCACGCAAACGTCCTTCAACTTGCTGACAAACTTTGGAGCCGACGCCTCAAGTTCTGAATGACAAACAGGAAGCGTGTGAAGTGTCCGCATTCGTAACAAACTTCTTCCGTTTTCATTTTCCCATGCTGTTAGTGAGGGAGAAGTGGCCACGAACACTTCACAACAAAACAACGCATTTCAAACGTTACGTGCCAAAAACAACAATCGGGGAACATTCTTATGGAATTTGTCAACAGTGTTCACATTACCTGACGCCAAAGGCTTCGTTCTCAGCACACTCCACTTTCTCTTGGAACCGTCTTCGAGGTCGGACAGATCCGATACTGCCGTAGAATATTCAAGGTCACTGTTCTGCGTGATGACAGGCCGTTTGTACCTGTCCGCGTTTGGAGTCAAATCACTGTCAGCGTATCCGGAACATCCGTACTGGTAACCCGCGTGACTGTTGCTGTTGTTGTTGTTGTTGGTTGTGGAGGCGCCGTGAGAAACAGGTGGGAAGCGGAATTCCAGATTTCGTCTGGATGTGAAAGTGGGCGTGATCTCCTCTCGCTCAGAGTCAACTTCACTGCCTGACGTGGTCGACAAGTGTGACCTTGCTGTTTCATACTCAAAGTCACTGCCCCAGGAAGTCGGTCTGGAGCCGGTTCCGTGGCTAACAGCCGTGTAGTAAGAGGATCCAGACTTCACTGAGCTTGTCTCGTATTCGCTAAAACTAGCATAGGAGGCGGCTGTAATGTACTCCAAATCACTGTCCAACGAGGGTTTTGAGCTCAGCGACCTCGGGTCCTGGTCGATGTCACTGAGACTGGAGAAAGAGCCGCCCAGTCTTCCTTCCTGGTCACTCTGACTGGACATGCCCGTGAAGTATTCGAAGTCACTTCCACTCGATGTGGAGGGATCGTACCCGGACAAGCGTGAGCTGATGTCACTCGAGCTGTCACTCAGGGAGTCGGCGTCATCTTCGGCCAGCCCGCGGCCTCCTCTGGAGCATTCCGAGGGGCCCAATGGCGCGTACTGGGCCTGTGTACTGTGCAAGAAGCTTTGGTCGATTGGTTCCTCCGCCGTTCTTCCTTTCAGTGACCATCCAATCAATGAGCTCTTTTCAAACCAGGAGGCTAACATGCTAGGGTGGGCTACAAACACAAATCAAAGTGCACAATTCAAAATCTTGTGCATCAAACAAAACAAACCCAAAACTCACACTAACTCAGAAAGCTGAGTGCTGGCAACGGGGAAAGGGACAGCATGCGCAACTACAACCAAATGAACAGGATGGTTGTTTCGAATCGATCACGCCGTACTCCCAAGAACTCACACAGAATCTTCAAGAGTTGGGACTCAATATTTGCCGCTTCTTGCAAACGACTGAATATTTGACGTCTGTTCTTTCATTCTCCGTTCGCCGCAGCACTGGTTGCTGCACGTCACTGCACACTCTTACCGATGTTGAGCTCGGCGCTGCTCTCTTCGCTGCCGCGCTTGTTAGAAACCTTCACAGTGTACTTCCCGCTCAGGTCCTTCTTCGCTTTCGGGATGAACAAGGACAGCTTGTCTCCTAAAAATGTACACAAACACATCTTACCATGATTGACGAACAAGCAAAGAACCAACACAGCTGAACGGCTTGGTTCACAGCCTGCCGTCGCGGTCTGAGATGCGGGGTTTTCGACTGACCTGCCGCCTCGAGTTTGAACATGTCGGACGGTTTGATGGGTTTCCCGTTGAAGAGCCACGTCACGTCGCAGTTCTCGGCTCCCGACACCTCCACCTCAAGCCGGATCGGCTCTCCCTCTGAAAATGCCGACCACCGCAGGTCTTGACTGCTGGTACTCTGTGCCACATTTGCAAACGAGTTTTCCGACGCTCAACAAAGTCAGCACGAGTCTCTCACCTGTGACGGTGGTGTCCTTGAGTTGCACCTTGAACTCTGGAGCCGTTTCCTCCACCGGCTTCATCGTGATGCCTGCAATGGGTGATGAACACAACTGAAGTTGTTTCCAAAACCGCTTGAATTTTTTATGCACACTGAACCAATTATATCAAGAGGACTCCAGTGCTCTGCCGGGAGAATATTTTTGCGTTGTAACTTGGAAGCTCACGACCCGTACCCTGGGAAACTCGCAGCTCGCCCGGCTTCCTCCGGTCTCCGTTCACCGCAACTTCCGTGGCACCTTTCTTTTTCCTACCATTCGGTGCCTTCTTGTTTCTTTTGGCCGCAGCGAATGCTCGATGTCGTGCCACTTCCACGGGGTCAATATCTATCTCCTCAATGCCTGTGTTAGTGTCGCACAAAACAAGAACCATGCAGGATTAAAATATAAACCGACCTTCAACGCTTCAAAACCAAACATTTGTGGCTTTCCTGGGGTGAAAGAACTTAGCTATCAACGGTTCACCTAACACAGAACGCTGGTGAGGTCATCGTGACTCAACACAGCCAAGCAAACAGAACAACGTGAGGAGTGAAACCAAGATGAGGTTTGTTCACCACCACGAACGATTCACACATTACAAACGCAAGGGAAAACAACTAATTCCAAAGCAAAATCTTGCAGCGAACTGAACACACAGCCGGGCAGGGCGCGCCTGCGGCGCGGGACGCACCGAGCTTCTTCATGGCGCGGCGGATCTCGTCGCACCACGCCTGCTTCACGTGCGCGTTGCGCGCCTGGAACGTGAACTTGTCCGTTTTGGCGTCGGCGTACCACAGCTCGAACTGCCGCGCGTCCGACAATGTCTCGTTCAGCTGGATGTTCGGCAGCTACAAAGCGACGTGTTTTAGTCAGTCAGTAGTCCGACTGTAGTTGCTCTGGAACAACAACCACATTGGTGAAGTCCAGCAGTTTCTGTTGTTCAAATGAGGTATTTCCTTTTTGGTCCGTATTGCCTCAGCGGTGAACGTGACCGCATCTGTTGCAGTGAGTATGACTTACATCGATCAGCTGTTTGAACTCGTAGGTGATGGGGTCTCCCGGCTTCTTGGGCTTCACCTTCTTCGTCACCATCAGCTTGTCCTCGAAGAGAAACAGGTGGCGGTCCTTCCCCTTCCCGCTCACCTCGCCCTCCCACAGCTTGAAATCGTCCTGCGTGACAGAGATGAAATCACTGAGAGTTGTTTTGTGAAACGCAACACGCAACGGCCAACAGTCCCGATTTCAAAACAGACCACGAAAAGGAAGACAATCACATGAAGAGACGCACACACACGGAATCTGGTGGGCAACAAAACAAATCAAAGCTCAACGAAAAATAAGTGTTCGAATTTGTCATAACTTGGATGAAAATATATTGTGTGATATTTGAACAAAGCTAAGAGAAAAATACTGAAAAAACTACATGTCTTTTTGCTGAGGAATTCATCAGTTCTTTTGGATTCTTAAAACTGCGTGTGTAAAACGTGATGAAGGTGCACAGACGCCTGGAGTGGAAAGCACACCATTGTGTCGTGTTCTGTGCGCGATGAAAATAATTCATCCTGGAGGCAGCAAAAATTATTTCTGTTTCGAACCTCGAAATAATTTGACAGAGTTGCAACGGCATTTCTCAGTGCAAACTCACGTGGATAGGAGGGGGGTCTTCGTCACTCTACATAGAAATGAAGGCCGTGAAATCAGAGCTGCTGGGTCTGAACTTGCCACTGTGAGCTCAGAGCTGTTCATGCCAAAAGTGCTGGTTTCAACATTCGTGAGAAAATTCATACCCAGCAAAAGCCATTGTGCGTTCAGTGTATGAAAGACGGCAGGGCAGCGACATCGGATTTTAAAGGCGAGTAAAACTGCAACTACTCCCGTTACCTTGGTGAGTAACATTACACATGGCAACTTGCTCTCCCACATAACGAAGGCATCCTGAATTCAAATTGCAGTTGGCTGGTTAGTTTCAAACGAGTCAAGACGCCCGACGGTCGCGTGCTCCAAAATGGGGTGTGTATTTTTTTTTTGACAACGCACTGTGCCAGGCGCGTGTCCTTGTCTCGGCATCTGCCCCAAAATCGCAATTTTGTTTTCACAAAGGGACACACCACCCCCCATTCAAGTTTTACATTTTACATATTTGCTGCCCCTTCTTCCACCCACCCCATCAGGTTGTGCCGCCGCAGCGTGGCTCGAATACTCACGTGTCTGAGGATGGCTCCGAGCTGCTCGAGGTCTCCGGGGAAACCCGTGATGTGCGCGAGCTGTACGCGGTCCTCCGCCTTCCGCTGCAGCGCAAGCAGCATCTGCAGCGCCTCCTCGATCTGCGCCGTGTCCTCACCAGCCTGAGAGCTGTGCGCGAGAAGGTTCACGTCAAAATGTACACATTCACTGCAAAAGAGTCCTGACCAATGAGTTCTGAGGTGCGTCCCCATGTATGATTCAGCAAGAACACAACGTGTTCACGACGCGCGGATTCCATCAGCGTTGCAAACGGAATTACCAACGCAAGTGGAAGGAGAATTGTTGCAGCATCCAAACTGCTTCACATAATTTCAGCTGTTATTAACGCACCACCGAGCCCCCCCCCCCACCCCGTCAAAATTCTCCATTTTAGCAATGCAAATTGCGGCTGGTCACCTGTATTTCATGAATTCCTTGAGGATGTTGATGTACTCAGTGATCCTGGCCGTGGGTCGCGTCAAACACTCCACTAGACCAGTCTCTCCGATGTTCTTGATCGTTGAATCAATATCCTGGCAAACGAGATTGTGGCAATCAACAAACACGCAAACCAAAAGAAAATGTTGCTCCACGGTGGAAATTAACACGTTGTTTATACATCGCGCATTTTGCGCTCTCACATCCGGCGAACATCGCACAAAGTGGTGACCCACAGAACAAGAATTTTCCGAGCACGCGAAATTCAGATTCACAATGGTGACAAAACCTTGGACTGAAGCGTGTTAAAAATAGCAAACTAAAAATTTACAAACATTTCAAAATGCTGGAACATGCCCAAAACAATTTTACCGTGAAACAAAAATTCAACCAGTTGTTGCTCTGAGGCAACCTGCAAACTACTAGATCTACGTTGAGCTTTGGGGGCCCAAAAGACTTGCCAGCGTCGAAGTCTACAAAACACCTACTCCTGTCGCAACACTCATTTCCAAATGAAAAACACTAACTTTGATCACGTTTGATGGCTGTAAAGGTTCTTTTCCAAAAATAGCTCCATGGAGCTCACGGTGATTCGAGGAAATTCTGATTTCGCTCACTGATTTCGCTCACTCTGATTTCGCTCCCTCTGATTTCGCTCCCTCTGATTTCACTCACTCTGATTTTGCTCACTTTGTTTTGTCAAAAATTCTTACCATTTCACTCAATATTCACAATTTGGGAACTCATTTAGCACACATGCAAATGGAACAAATTTA
>JAAUXT010102980.1_pt1 | contig 15356 bp, 18 predicted proteins | sample 7278171 | NCBI WGS metagenome assembly JAAUXT01 (sample SAMN14350112, study PRJNA611818) | marine sediment metagenome | isolation source: surface marine sediment (1.8m) | place: French Polynesia: Moorea | collected 2018-08 | reverse complement strand
GACACAAACGGGTGAGTTTTGACACTGGGTCAGAACCACCCATCGAGCATTTTGGCATGGACGACCATCGAGTGGAAAGTGCTCATAGGTAGTTTTGACTACCCTACCCTTCTGACACTCCGACAACGTCCAACGTCGAGAAACTTTCTTGCATCGTTTGCTACGAGCGAAGTTGCGAGGCAGACAAAACGCTGGCTGCTCACAATGAAAAGACATGAAAAATCCTGCTGAACCACTCTCTTTTGGCTGGGTCTGGGTGTGGAGCGGCTGCAGCTCAGGGACCCAGGTGCTTGGCTCGGCACGTGTGGCGCGGGCGATGATTGGGGGGTTCCCGGTAATTTCCGCCCTCACAGCACCCTCTCTCCGCAGAGAGGTTCCTCAGGTACTCAACATTCAGCGCACCCAGACCTGGGCCCCACGTCCCCTCCCCTGATGCGTCTGCTACTCCCCCCGGGGATGTCGGGGATTCCTGGAGCACCCAGAGCTCCGTTTCAAACTCCACACAAAAAGGGGCCGGACCCACGTGTTGATCTGATTTCTCCCGCGGTATTGGGGGATTCCCGCCACTCTGAGGCGTCCGCGATCCTCGAGCCTCGTTCACACCGGACGCGTCACGTGGTTCATGTTGGGGACCTCAACGTGGAAAGGCCTCCAGAGGAAAACTTTCAATACATGGGCCTCTAAAACGACCCAGATGTGTGTTCACTCCCACCCTACCCACCGTTATGTGAATATGTTACTTCCCTGTTCCTGTCAATGGGTACTGCGCTTCTGCACAAGTTTACCGGAACTGCATCCCTGCGCCAAACAACGGGTGCTGCATCACTACACAAGTCAGTAGGTGCTGCATCTCTGCACAAGTCCATGGGTTCTGCATCCTTGTTCAGGTCAATTGGGCTGCATCTCTGCACACTTTTGAAGGCACTTCGTCCCTTTCACTTTCGGTGGCAATGCATCCCCGCACCACACATGCGCCCATGCGTCTCCTGCACCACGGCCCCGATGTGAACGCGCGGCCCGGGCGGGCGGAGTAATCTCGGCGGAACGTGCCGATCGGGCGGCGGCGGCGGCGCACCGCAGCGCGCGGGACACCCGAGCCGCAGGTTCAATGAGTGCGGCGCGCCGATCCCTCCCCGCCGTGAGATATTCACCGCGCCGCCTGACTCACTCACGCGTTCCGGATCCGTGGAGTCCGGGGGCAGATCCAGGGGGCGAGCGGTACCCCGCCCCCGCCATTGCACTCAAATGTTGAAAATGTCACATTTGGGTCCCAGGGGCGCAGTTCGTGGTGTGTGTATGTGTGTGTGTGTGGGCGTGTGTGTGCGTACGTGTGTATATGTGTGTGCGTGCGCATACATGTGGCTGTGTGCGTGCGTGCGTGCTTTAGTGTGTGGGTGCGTGTGCGCACGCGCGTGTGTGTGCCCATGTGCGCAGAACAAGCCTTTTGGATCCGCGGCTGAATTCTGATTCGTCAAATATTAATAGACACGGAGGGAGATGGCTGTTCGCACACGTCGTGTATCGATACGATGCGTCACCGCAGCCTCAGCGCGGCCAGGTGAAGCTCTGTTGTTGTTGTGATCAGCAGGAACCTCCCGTACACAGAAACGTTCAGCTCGTCACGTGAGAGGGAGGGGCACGAGCCACGGGGTGAAACCCACCACGGCTAAAACTGCCTGTTCGTTCAAAGACAACACTGAATAGGCACAGTTGATTTGGGTCGGTCATGTTTCTCTCAGACACGAGATTTTGTGCCCATGTATGGGTTGTTCCCCACAGGGCTCACAGAAGGTTCTGCTGTGAGGGACACACCCAAGCGCGGGGACCCTCAGGGCCTCGGCCACCAAACACCAACCCCAAGGGCGCAGGTCAGCTGGTGCAACTCTTTTTCCTTTGCCCTTGGAATTTTTCTTTTGGAACAACCCCCAAGGGATCAGGCCAAAATCCACGTGGTCAAGATGACCATGGGTCACATGATCCGGCGCCACCGCACACAGCAACGAGAGTCACACCGTCCGGATTCCAGGACACGGAAACACGGAAAAACATCCTCAAATGAACATCCCCGCTTTTTATTGGAGAATTTAACTTTGTTGCTGTTATCAAACTGGGATATTGACAGAAAAGCATCGATTTAGTCTGTGACCTTTCTACAAAGTGGATAAACTAATGTGCAATCCACTTTCAAATGATTGAATGCTCCGGGTGCCGCTTAATAATTCATCAAAGGAGCGAGAATTGTTCGATAAGGACAAGGACAATGCGCGATGGAGAGAAAGATAAAAAAGCAAATCACCTGTCTGCGGACGACAAAGGGGAACGCGGCCGCGAAAGAAAAGATCACTTCATTGCGCTATTGATCTCGAGTCGAAGGATGTCGGGAGTGATTGTGTCAGGCTTGGGACGGGAGCCACGGAGAGGGACGGAGACAGGGCCGCAGGGACAGAGCAGGGACCAGGTCCGCAGGGAGCAGAGAGCTGCGCGCTGCACACCTGTCCCGCTCACCTCTCGGTCAGAACGAGCTGAATACGGAAAATCTATTCCCTGCATGTGCGGTGCAACTGTGTACGTGCACCACACACGTCAAGGATCAACCATCAGTCGGATGCTTTGTGGGCTTCGAGCTGTCAACGAAAACTTCAGTCACTTGAGCAAATTCCCCGAGTCCTGGTTCTCTGAACATTGATGATGGGAGCATGGAAATCAAAGGACAAATTGGGACACACCAGCGGCGCACCGGACGTTTCCAAGTACATGTGCCAAGCCTCCCTGTTTGGTTCAGAACGCAATTTAACCAGGAACATATGCGAAACTGGTTCATCTCGGCACCTGGTCCTACGAAGGAGTGTGCGTGTGTGTGCAGTACGCGTTCGCTGTGTTCCATCGCCTTTACTTCACCAAAGGTGCTGTTGGCTGGTGACCTGCATTGGAAAATCTGACTCCCAATTCCAACGAGACTGATTTGACCCAGTTTTTGCGGGGAACGCCCAACGCTCGGGTGTACCTTCCGAGGAACGCGTTCGCGGCTGGGTGAGCACAGTTTAGTGTCACGCGTCGATACGACATCGATTCGTGCGCCACAACGTTCCGCGCGTCGAGCGCCGGAGGCGAGCGCAGGAAAACTAACCTGGAGTCGGGAGAGTGCGGGTAGGCGCGTGCGTGGTGGAGTGAGCGTGTGTGTGCAGGGTATGCGTGCGAGGAGGCGTAGTACTGATGTTCGATGTGAAACGTACAGATGGGTGCTCCCAGACCCGTTCCATTCAAGTACGTTTGGCCCAAGATACGTCTGTTCGAAGGAGCCAAAAGTTGAAGAGATGCGACATTTGTCATTGTGGTGATGGGCAAACAGGGTCCATTGAAGCTGGGTTGGTCGGGTTACAATTGGATGGGGCGTGGTGTGGACTTCGCGTCCCCAACACACGGCTGGACCCCAACCCTCTTCCCTCGTATCGTGCGTCACGTGACGTCACTTCCCCCAAACAGACGACTCAGTTTGGGATCCAACAGGTCGTCTTCCCCAAAACACGGACAGACAGAAGCGCATGCGCGGGTCGATCCACGGTTCAACGGGTTCGAACTGCGCGCGATGCGGAGACGCTGAAGCCTCGTTCCCACCGCACGCGTCACGCCTCGCGTCCCTGCACACGTCCACGGCAGCTGCGTCGCAAGCGACGACGCAGCGTCCATGACCTTCGCAGCGCACGACGCACCGAGCGTGACCCGAGCCTCGATCTGATCTCACGACAGACGCAGCGCGGAGTGGGCAGGACGTGTGTTACTGTAAACACGGCGCGCGTGCCAAACGCTCTGTTCCGAGCCAACCCGCGCCCAGCGTCCGCGTTGCATGCATGTCAATTAGACGCTTAATTATTGATGGAACTGATGAATTAATTTCATTAGTGCGCGCAGAATGAAACAATCGCTCCCCAGACTCGGCTGGACACGGGGCCCCGACCGCCAATTGAGCACCAAATGGAAGCAAATTGCGAAAGAATAGTTTCTTAACAAGCTGCCATTTTCAATTTGGCAGCTTCGTAACATGGACGCGCATTGCGTCCATGTAGCGCTGTTCGGAACACGCGTGGAAAAATGGAAAGACAAAAACGTAATGCTGTTTTGCGTTCATCACGTGATTGCCGTCATGACACGTGTATTTCAGCATGTGGTCATTCTGTTGTGCCAAAAATACATGCCCAGCCTCTCCGACGTCCATTCTGCATCTGCACATCAGTGCAGACATCTTCATTTTTGGCATCGGTGCCAAATGGCGTTTTGCCATTTGAACATCACACAGCTCTTTGCCTTCACAGGTTCCCCTCACAACACAGCTGCCTTCATTCCGTACACACCAGTGTTGACGCTGGGCTCGCTCCCTCGCTCCCTCGCTCCCTCCCTCCCTCCCTCCCTCCCTCCCTCCCTCCCTCCCTCCCTCGTCCCAAGAAACGGAGGAAAAGTAGCAGCGCCTCGTTTCTGAGAAACTGATATTTCCGTGACGGTAAATCGCGCCTCCCCGCGACGCCTCGCGACGTCCGGCTCAAAGGCGCAGCTTGTCGCCGCACCTTCGTCAGCGCAAGACGGATCGGCCCAGCGGGACGCCCTGCAATATTCATAAATCGGCCCCCCTCGGCGGGAGTGGGGGAGGCTGCAGGTATTAGGCGCCCGGCTCTGACAGGTGCACGCAGGCGGAACAGGCCTCGGCCCCGGGGGAGCGCGCCCGGGCCGCCCGGCCCAAATTGAACTGCCGCGGATTGCAGTCAGTCAGGCAGGCTGCTCCGTTCACGCTGCGGACCGGCGGCGTCAGGCGTGACGTCAGTGGGCGCTGCGTCACCAGGCAGGTTGAGCACGCAGTGGACGCTGCATCGGGCAGTCCAGCCACAGCGGCGACGCCCGCTGTACGTGGACGTCGAATTTTTACCTTTGTCAGAGTGGCGTCTGCGCATGAATTGCGCTGCGTTCTTTGGATGTTTGTGTTGCGTGCGATGCAATCCTGACGCATCCTGTTGAACCCGTGGTGCGGACGGTGTGGAGAGAGACGCAGCGCGTGACGCACCCAGCGTGGTCGGGCCCGGGGCCCTGATTGGCGGCCGGAGCCCCGATCACTCTATCTGTCACCTGTGAAACCGCGGGTCGTACTCGCGCTTATTGACGAGGTCAAGCTGTGCTCCGGTAAGTTCCGTCAAGGTCCATCAGGGTCTGCCAGAGTCCGTCAGGGTCTGTGGGGTCCAGTGGGGTCTGGTGGGGTCCGGCAGGGTCCATCTGAAAAGATGGAAACAAACCTCCACAGCCTCCCACCTGAGCTGGTGAAAAGGAGAAAATGTTTGGAAAAAGCTCAGACAAAATCAGCCCAAGTCCTGAGTTTGTGCGTGTTTTTGCGATGAATTTCCCTACATTGTTTGGAATGGTGTTGTTCTTGCTTCTGTGTGCACATGTTGTGTACTGCATACTCGCCCCTAAAACAATGCGCAGCAGAGTTTACCTTGGCTAAATGTTTCGTCCCCCGCGCATGACGGAATGCGCGCGAGCAGGTCCGGTGACCAAGAAACCAACGCATGAGAAAATCCCCAAAACATACCGCGACAGCAAAGCAGCGCTGGTCTTCGGCTTGCGTGGAGAAATGTCAAAAAAAAACAGAAAGAAAACCCAAAAAAGTACATTTTGTGCCTCAGGTGCAAAATTATCACTTTTCAGAGCTCAATGTGGGAGAGACGGCCAGGCCCCCTGGATCCACCCCTGTCAAAATTCCCACAACAGGCTCGGCCCTTGTTTTACTCGAAGGCGTCATCAGCCACGCAAAAAAAGGTGCGTCGACTCTAGCTGGGCAAATATTGCCCTGACTGTTACTGCCAATAACGGGGTCTGTGTTTTTTCTCCCTGTGACAACATCACTGCGCATCTGTTGTGCAAATAGTCATTTGGACCTCAAATAGCCCCCGAATTTCCCTAATTCTCTCAAATATTGCAATCCCGAATGGCAAATAGTTGTTTAGCGCGCGGTGGAGGGAGAGCGCAGGTTCTGCAGGACCCGCGCAGGCTGCAGGGAGTCCGCCGTCAGACGGAGATGTTTCCCCAGAGGGAGTGGGACACAGCGGCGGCGTCCGGACGGGAGGAGCGACGACGGGACCCAGACCGGGAGACAACACGTCGGGAATTCACGCAAGTCTCGTTTACGTGCAGGGTGCAGAGTTTTGACCTCCGCGCTCGCATGTTGACCTCCCGCCACGATGGAAATGCAGTTTTTGCACACGACCGTTGGATCTCTGCTGGTCAGCGTTCGTCTGAGCGCCTTCAGACGTAACTGCCAGCGAAACTACGCCAAGGCTTCTCACTGCGCATGCCCAACACGGTGTGGAGGCACGTGTGCATTGACGTGAGTCCTACAGCTAAAACTGCCTGTTGAGACGCAACACACGACGCACGACAGACTGGACGACTGAACCCAAAGGGAAGTCGCCGCGCTATGCCCGGACCTCATCTTAAGTCTGCGCAGCGTCAGTCCAACTCGACTTCGATCCTCAAACATCATTTTTCTCCGCGATGCAACGCGAATCCTTTTGTTTGAGCTCGTGTGAATCTGATATTGTGTTCCTCTTCCCCGTGTTGACATATATATATGAGACGCCGGCGCTGCGCGGGGGGTTCGGCGCACTGGTCCCCGGGTCGGGTGGCCCCGCCATACTGGGTCCCGTACTCGCTCCGGCTCCGGTGACGCTCTTGTAAAGTCAAATCAGAACGTAATTACCTCTTGAATTACATGCGGCAAATAAAGACGCAACGCACGTCGTCCGACCCGAGCGGGACCGGGATCAGGGGGCGGATCCGGGGCAGGAGGATCCCCGCAAAAGGATCCGCACAGAATCCAGGGGACCTTTGAGTAGGGCAGAGGAATGATGCTGTAGCACCCTTGGGTCTGGGCGGGAGTACTGCGGCTCACAAGGGTAAACCCTGGGAAAGATGACAGGGTCACAGCGATGCGTCCAGCGGGGACTCCTGGATGATCAGGTTCCTCCCTGGTCTCTGAATTCCACGTCAAGCGTGGACGCTACAGGGACAATGATGTTCGTTGAATGCTGTCAACGCTGGAAGTTCCCATCTGACCAGGTCACCCCCGACCACACCCTGGCTCTGCCCCGGGTACACGCACTGAAACGTATCCTTGCCTCCTTGAGGTTCGGGCGTCTTCAGTTTCAAATTGGGAGTCCTCCAACAAAAGACTGAGGTACGATGACTTGTTTTATCGCTCACTTGATGCGGAGCGGATACGAGACTCGGGCCGTGCGTCTCTCCCGCTCGAGTGCTGCGCAACCAGATCAGCCCGACCTGCACTCCCCCCACCCCGCGTCTTACGAACTCGGCCAAATCGTCATCACTGTTCTGTCTCTTCTAGTGTGAAACCGGTATCGACGAATCCGTAAATGTCAGGCGCAAATCTAGTTTATCTCAAACGTCCGGCTGTCACACGTCTGTGACAGTCATCCGAGTCGTTGCGGCGGTACGATAACCATTCCAGACTTTTTGTGCTGTGCTGTTGGTTCAACCAGAGGAGATCCTACTCTGCGCCCTGAGCAGTTCTTTCACCCTCAGCAGCTTCTTCTCATCCGGGCTCCTATACCTCGTTCACCGCTTCATGCATACTCATCGTTGAGCTATTCTTATTGCAGTTTTTAGTCTAATTCTGTCGTACATGCACCCTCACAACGCTAATCGACTGCATTTCGCTAATACATCTTCCAAATAGGGTTTGATCCTTGGAGATACAACAGCTTGCGTTTGCGCCATACCTAAGAGCGCAACCTTTACATCAATCAACGCCTTCAAGTATGCTATCAGCTTTGACAGAACAGACTCTCATGTATACGTTGCTCAACTGAAGCATCACGATTACCGTCCCCGCAGTCCTTGTATCACGACCATTTGGAAACCGTGGAGAAAGGCATCCACTGATTTCCCGCGCCTAGTGTCCTCACCGACACCGTCTTTCCTGAGATTTCAATGGGGCAGAATTCTGTTGGTGCAAGACAGGTGTCCACGTTTCTTTCGTTTTCGTGTGACTCCATTTCTCTGTTTTATCCTCTCTCCCTGTTTCTCTCTGCCCCTTTCTCTTTTCCCTCTCTCTCCTACTTGTATCTCTGTCTCTCACTGTCGCTTTCACTGTCCCTTGCTGTCGCACTGTCTCTCTTCTCTCAGTCTCTGTCTCTCTGCTCTCTCCTCTTTCTCTTTCTCTGCTCCCTTTCTGTTACTCTCACTCTCTTGTCACCCTCTCTCTCTCTCTCTCTCTCTCTCTCTCTCTGTCTCTCTCTCTGTCTCTCTCTCTTTCTTTCTCTCTCTCTCTCTCTCTCTCTCTCTCTCTCATAACACACACGATGATAGTGTCGGGTAAACTCTTCAGGGGAGTTCTGTTGTCAATGTTTTAGCGGCTGAGAAGCCGAGTTCAACACAGTCAACACAGCCGTGCGGCACAAGAGCACAAACACAGTTTGGCGACGACTTGTTTAGTGAGGGCAAAATAAATACATTCTATTAACGTGCATTGCATTGGATTTCACAGCCCACAAAAAGTGCTCGTCTCCTCCAGGCCCGATTTACGCTGGACGCGTCGTGCGTTGCGTCCCCTGTACAAACCCACGGGCTCTGCATCAGCGCGTGCGACGCAGCAGCGCACAGAGCCATGACGCACCCAGCGTGACCCGCGCCACTACACAAAGAGGCGCACTCACTCAGTATGTGCTCTGGCTTTTAAACTCGCGGAGAGTCAGGACCCCTAAAACAATGGTTGTATTGAGCGCGGCCCTCGGAATCACACGTTCCTCTCGGCGCGGTGTTTGCCGTCCCCTTAAGAAGTAGACACAGACACTTTTTCCTCGTTTGAAATGTGAATATCAGTTTGTGGCGTGGTTTCTGTTGCGAGAGCTGCCGTCTCTGAGCTTGCCTTGTTGGTGTTTGGTCGGGTTCACACTGGACGCGTTGCGCGTTGTGTGGCGGTTCTCCACACGTCGTCCTCACCAGAGGTCGTTCACTCTCACACGGACCAAGGGACGGTGACATCCTGTGTGAGTCCGGCCTGTGAGACGGAGCGTCACCGGAAGTGAACGAGCGTCTTGAGGTCAAGGTCACGTTCCGTCGCGCAGTACACGCCACGTCCACACACAGTCGAGACGATGCGTCCACCGTCGTGCTGGACACGACTGCAGTTGTGTCGCTTGAGCCCAGCGGAGGAGGACCACACAGCCCCGTGCATACAGAACCGGCACACCACACAAGTCAATGGCTGTTTTATGGCAATCTGGCCTTGCGTCACCATGTAACTTTGGCATACCACTGAAAACCCATGTTGAGTGCAGGCACACAGCGCACACCGTACCCAGTGACACGACGCCTTGCACATGTGGCTCCCTGTAAACCCAACGCCGCCGCGTGTGTTTGACAGCTCCAGGTTCAGCGACACCACACAGCACGTCACACACGCAGAGGCATCGATCGAATCTGTAGTCGTCGCGATTCCAAATCCACCGTTATTGATATTTGGAAGTCAAGTGGCGGGCGGGGGCGGAGAGAGGCACTGGGCAGAGGGAGGGGACGTCAGCAGGGGGAAGAGTGGCATGTCGCGGCGGCGGAGGGGGAGCGGAGGGCGTCAGCGAGGGGGGCGAGGTCGACGGGGGGAGCGCGTCACGTCCCGGCGGCGGCGGGGCGCTCCTCGGCGGGGGGGAGGGGAGCGTCACGTCCCGCGCGCAGCTGCACCGGGCGCCTCGGAACCGAGCGATTTTGTCGCCGTGCTGCAAATGGCCGTGATGAATATTGCAGCGCACGCGCCCGCGTGCCCGCCCGCACATTTGGTAGTTGCAGGAAGCTTCTTATGTTTTATTTATCGTTCTTGGATGTATGAACATACATTTTGTTGGGAGAGATGCATGCGAGCGCGCAATTGGACAAACCTGTGTTTTCCTGAGGCTGGTTTGTGCAGCTCGTTTGTTCATGGGCGACAGCAAAATCCTGAAGTCAGTGGGTGATTGTGATTCCGTTCACCCTCCAGGTGTGAACTGGGCCTGAGACTGAGACTGTTGCTCACTTCACACCAGGTTCTCACTCCTGTGTGAACTGGACCTAAGACTGAGACTGTTGCCTGGTTCACACCAGGTTCTCACTCCTGTGTGAACTTGGCCTGAGACTGAGACTATTGCCTGGTTCACACCAGGTTCTCACTCCTGTGTGAACTGGACCTGAGACTGAGACTGTTGCCTGGTTCACACCAGGTTCTCACCGCTGCCGTCAGCGCAAGAGGGAGATTGATCGCGAGGTGTGGACGATGCCAAATTAATAGCCAAGTTATTGCATTAAAGATAAATCTATCCGCAGGAATCCCGTCCAAAAACGCTTTTTACGTTTTAGCCCGAAGTGGTGTTGCAGCTCTGGGGACCAGATCCATCACTCTCCAGGTTCTGCGCAGTTCGGCGGTGCTGTCACCTCTCACACTCCACGTACTCACACTGCGATGTGTTGTTCGATTTGTGGAACTTCAGCGCACATGTTGCACTGTCAGTTGAAGCAAACGTCAATGGTTTACACCCACTGCACCCACTGAACCGCACACGTTTCTCCCTGCACATTTCCACCTGCAGTGATGCACCCACCATCGACACATACTCGTAGCTTTCCATCGGACCAGTTCGGGCCACCAGTAGGTCACGTGACGATCCACCAAGGGGCAAACACAAAGGCTCATGCATCGTCCATCCGGTCCTCACGGATGCGCCTCTCTGTATCTGGATTGAGTCTGGACCTCACAGATTCCCCTTCATGTAGGAATCCACCCAACCAAAAAAGTGGATCTGCCACCCCTGGACCCACCGTCCCCCCTGATCTGACCCCACCATCCCACCCCATAGCTGCCCCGTGTGGATCCACTGCCCCACCACCCCGGATCCGGCCCTGCCTGGATCCACCATCCCCCACAGATCTGCCACCCCACCTGGATCCACCGCCGCCGCCCCCCGGATCCGCCCCCGCTGTGTACAACATCCTGAGTGATCGCGGCTTCCAAACCAATTACGCGACACGCGATCGGATCGACCGGCGCCGCGGCGTCACGCCATCGCGTCGTTACCCGCCGCGCGCCGCCGCCGCCGCCGCCGACCGACCCTCTCACCGCGCGATTATCCTCTCATATTCTAATATTCACTGGAGTAGCACCGCGCACCGGTTCCAGTAGGCGCCGGGACGCAGCGACGCAGCGTCCGCAGGCTCGCGACGCGACACGACGCGACGCGTGACGCAGCCAGGACGCAGCCGGCGTCTCCGACTGAGATTTACATCCCCAAATTTATGAGGTCTCTGCTTATCGCGAGATCTATCAACAGTTGATCAGTTTTTAATTGTGTTTGAACATTTGTGTTTGCGTGGTTTGCGGGCTGCGGGGCAGCACAAAAAAGCCTCAGAAACAAATGGGCGCGTGCAACAGGAATCCAGCGTGGTTTCTGCATGGGGAAGACTTGCAATGGGGAGATTTAGACAACCGCTTGGTCTGAGAAACGAGAAAACATGTCCCAATTGCCAGGTCAGTGACACAGATTTCGACACTTCTGCGGTCACTAAACTTGCCGTTTGTGCTCCACCGTGGAAGACAGGGGTTCTCACCTCAGGTTCCTGTTCAATCACACATTTTTATCTTTGTTTACATGACCAAGGGCAGAGTGTAAAGATTTGTGATTTCACATGAACCACATCTTTGTTCAGTGTGAGAACCCTGTTCTCTTTCAGTCATTGGTCAAATTTGGTTGCCATCCATCTGGCAATTGGGGCACCGTACGGAATTTCCTTTCGCAGTGGTTGCTGGAACTCGCGTCTGTTCCAACGCCACATCGAACTCGTGATCTCTGTCGTCAACTTAAACCCAGGTCCTGTTTCCATGGAGCCGCCGGCGTCAACACAACACACAAGAAAAAAAACTCGTACCTTGAAAAGTTTGAATAAAATCAGATTTCCGTTTCAAAGCGAGACTGAAGCCGTTACATCTCCCGACATCAAAAGAGACGCACAGAGGCAAAACCCACCGCGACGAGAAACACTCTTTTTGTGGCGCGGCAACTTTTTTTCAGATCCATATCTGAGCTAACTTTTCGTCAGGTCAAAAGGAAATCTTTGAGTGTAGCGATCTTGAGCGCGGCGGAGCGGGGAACTGTTTGTCGCGCACACAGCCACATGTAACTTCGCACACACCGCCTTTGTTCGCAACAAACGCGATTATATTTTTTCCCTTTCCGTGAAGAGTTTGAGCAAATGATGGACTTGCCAAGTTTTGCACCTCAGATGTGTTTGAATAGACAATATGGAAGTATGTGAGTTGTGTGCGGAGCGGGGACCCGGCGGGGACCCGATTGTGCTCCGGGCCTCAAGACGTGCGGGCCCCGGCCCTCCACGCTGGACAGGAAAACTACAAAAGGCACGAAAGCAAAACACGCGAGCTGTTAGATATCCCACTGCAAACACACAAATCCGCGCTGTTTGTTCTTCATCTCGGGCCGAGGCGAGGAGCGAGGAGCAGGGCGATATTTGAAGAACACCAAACCGAGCTCACTCTGACTCGCGGTGCAGCTAAAAATTCTGCGCAAATTTCGCGCAACGAGCGGAGTTTGGCGCGCGGATTGGCACGTTGTGACGACATTGCCGGGCAACGTTTTCGATCGCTGTGTTTGACCGTCCGTGACGAAACGAGAAAAAGGACTCTGGAGTTGGATTGAGGCCCGCTCCACACTGGATGTGTCATGCGGTGCGTCACTGCTCCAAGTACGCGTTGCTGCACTGCGTCAAACCAAGCGCCCAATTTGACTCACAGAAGCACGCAGCGCGTGACGCCTTCAGTGTGAAGAGGAGTGAGGGGAGCGGCGTTCTGCAACTCTGCGATCACAAACCGCTCGTATGTGCTTCGGGTTCCTGTTCAATCGCACGATTTTTTTCTCGACCAAAGGTCTCGATAAGTCATTGTGTGATTGAACATGAACCATTTTTGTACCGTGTGAGAACCCTGTCATACTCGGGATAATTTCTCCTCTCGCGCGCGTCGCACCCGCCGCGTCGATCCCCGAATCCATAGCTCACATAAATCAGGCACCGAAATAGGACGACGATGCCCCATTAAAAATCACGGTCCCAGCACCCGCTCGATACGCCATTTCCCTCAAAATGTGTCAGCGCCAAAATCACATGTTTCAAAACATCAATTGTATTGTAGAGCAGAGAAAAGCATGATCATGATCATTAAGGTTTGTTCACAAATGTACACACGTGAGTGCAGATTGAGTTGGAGGCGATGTGTTTTGTGAATGGAGCGCGCGCCGGGCCGACATGGCTCTGAGCCTTGAAGGAAGGAATGCCTTTCAAGTGCTACACGACAGCGCGGCGCAGCGCACGGTGGGAGCGACGACGCTGACGACGACATGCTTTTATGTGCGCAATAATGAAGAGAGGAATGTGGAGGACTCGTGAGTGAGCGCGCGAGCACTATCGACCCCCTCCTCCCCGGATTCCGAACCACCAGTGGATGAGGGCCAGAAATATTTGTGCTGCCTCCGCGCAAATCAAGTGCGGAATCTACCTACTACAGACCCTGTGTAGTAGGCAAGTATTATGAAATTAGCCCCACTTGTGACAGGGGCTGCAGTCTTCCTCTGATCCTCCGCCTTTGCCTTGAGGCAATAGGAGGGAGGGAGGGAGGCAGGCTCGTTGGTATGCACGGAACCAGGGGCCCTGCAAGCACTGATGCAGTTAACAGCATGTAAAAGGCATTTAGGGGCCTCATCGACAGCGGTCATGTTTAAGTCATCAGCAGCTGCTACCGCCTCGCGCTGTCAAACGGAGTCAACATGTGTGAAGGGGAAGCAACACGCGTGAGATCCGCGCGCGAAGGGCAAACGCGCCGCCGCCCTGCGCGCGCGCGCGCGCGGAAAGCGCAGCAGGAAAAGAGCCTTTTTCTTTCTTTACTTCCGCGTGCTGTTTTGTTGGGAAGAGAAGAGACGCGGGCAGATTCTGCAGGAAACGAGATTCTTTCTCCGCGCGCGTGAACATCCGCGGAGAACCTTTTTTCTGCACACGTGAAAAAAATCAGAAGGAAGGAACGAATTTCTCACGCGCGCGCGAAGAGATGCAGGAACATCCGCAGAAGAGGAATCTGTTGCGTGTGCGCGTGCGCGTGCGTGTGGCGGGGCTGACCACAACGTGAGACGTCTCGGCGCTCGCGCCACGCGTCTCTACGTGCAACGCGATGCTCCCGTATCAAACTCCACTTTTTTGCCAATTAATTTAGCGCTTCGGGAAAATTGTTCTCAGAAAAATAAACGCGTCGCCGGATGTCGTGTTTCACCTCCGGCGGATCGGGTCAGAACGTGATCGGGCGGCGCGGGTCGCGATACGAGACGACGATGCTGTTTGGCCGCGTTCACGAGGTGTCGCGTCGTGCGTTCCGTTTTCGTGCGAGACAGCGGAAGCTGCGTGGGTCACTTTTCGCGATTCGGATGGTCACGACGAGACCAGTGGAAGACCGCGCCGTCTCTCTCCCTCCGGCCCGGCTGGGGAGACCCCCCTCCCGCCCTCCCGGTGCCCGCGTTACCTGCACGAAACCGCGGCTGTCGCTTCCGAACCCGCACGACTTGTTGGGCGACGCGTCAGGCCCGTTTCACCCTGCACGCGTCAAGCGCTACAAGTCCAGTTTGGTCCCTACCTCGACACTCACTCAGTTTCAGGGACGCAACGTGCAGCTCAAAGAGCCAGTGGCACCACCGCGCTCGAGCTTCGTTTCCGACGCGATCCCCCGAGACTCGCATTGGGATGAATAGGAATCATGCCACCCATTAGTGTATTGAAATCTACATGTTTCTATGGAAGGCTCAAGGCGGGCGGGTGCGCGGGGGACGGGGCCATGACTGATGCAGAGACTATTGGATACAGTAGCGATGGATCCAGGGCGGGATGCACGGGAGAACACTGGATAAAGACGGGTGATCATGACTTGGAACTGATTTATTGAAAGGGAAAGAAATTTTCGCTTTTGTCACAAGCATGTCGTGGGAGAGGGTGAACGTTGTTGGGGTTGGGGGGCGTCTCCCGCCGCCCCCTCCGGATCCGTCCCAACGCAGTAAATATTGGATACTGGCCTCTATGCATTCTTCATCGCACACAGGAACTGCCAGCGCGCTCCGGAAGAGGCAGAAATCAATGCAAAAGTCATTACGTTTATTATCTACTGCTCGTTCAACCCGAAACACGCGCGTCGCGCTGCAGGTACCGAGGCCCGGGCCTCACCAGGTGCGTCGTGCTGCAGGTACCGAGGCCCGGGCCTCACCAGGTGCGTCGTGCTGCAGGTACCGAGG
>JAAUXT010019856.1_pt1 | contig 15361 bp, 12 predicted proteins | sample 7278171 | NCBI WGS metagenome assembly JAAUXT01 (sample SAMN14350112, study PRJNA611818) | marine sediment metagenome | isolation source: surface marine sediment (1.8m) | place: French Polynesia: Moorea | collected 2018-08 | reverse complement strand
TTTAATCAAATTTTTTGTTATGTGTCCCCGTTTCCCCCCTTTAAATAAAACAACAAAATTTTGGGGGGTTAAAAAACGGTTCTATTATTTTTTTCGTGTTTTACCCCCCCCCCCCCCCCCCCGCCCGCCCGCGCGTTCGCAACAGCCTGGGTCTGATTCCGTGCACTTTTCTCTTGACAATGGAACCATTTGGAATCCGTCTTTTCTGCGCCAGTTTCGCTTGGCGGCTCTTGTGAACATAAATGCTCTTGACTTGTTTTCTCACATTGGTTCAAGGAAAGTGAAAATTCCAAGCCACACTTTATGGTGACAAGTCAACAAAGGACATTTGTCACACTGTCCACGAAAAAGAAATGATCTGACTCAGTGAAAAGTTGATTGCGTCTGCGAATTGTTTTTCTTTTGTCATCACTTGAAAGCAATCAGCCAAACTCACGAATGTAATTTCGTTTCTGGAAGACAAATTTGATGTGGGGTTGCCTTTCTTTGCAACTCACTCCATCCGTGGAGCAAAAAAAATTCTTTCACGACAAAACATTCTTTTTACCTCACACAAGCAAACGTTATCTGAGATGATATCTGCCATACTTGATAAATTGCCCATTTCTATTTGAACACGGGAATATTGAGAGCGGAATGATGCGCCTGGTCGCCAAGGTTACCGTCCCATATTCAGTCATACCCATTTTGGGGGCAGATCCAGGGCTTGTGTCGGAGGGTGGGAAGGGTATGAATTTGAACTTGCAAAATGACAGGGTGCACCTGCATCGCAAAATCAGGTGTGGAGTGTCTGAAAGGATTTTTTGGGGGTGGGGGCCCTGGCTCCGTTTCCCCTCCGTGTGATCGGCCTTCGCATTCCTGTCTCTGCAGACCTTTGCCATTTGAGTTTATGAGCGAGAACAAATGGGGCGTTTGTACAAGAGAGGCTTGTTCTCCGAGGTGTTCAGGGAGACAGTTAGGAATTGCTCAGGTGAGAGGATCCCTCCGAAAATATGTGGCCAATTGAAGGTTCAGGTTCAAGAAATGAGGGTTTCTTTGCAAGGGCGGATCCAGGATTTTGGTCAAGGGAGTTGGCAACCTCTAGGGGTGTTTGTGGTGATCGCTCGTACAAAAGAAGAAGGTGGTGCAGGGGAACCAACCTGAGGTCATCAGGGTGCAGGTCTCAAGGGACCCCTGGATCCACCCGTGTTATGGTTCTGAGGACTGATTGTACCTGGTGTCAGTGCGGACTGCGTTGCCTGGATTCCAAACTTCAGGTGCATTCGTGATGATCGGTCTCAAAGACACACCAAGTCACCTGTGTGGCCATGCTTCATCTCTGCAGTCTGGCGGATCCAGCCCAAGCCCCCCCCCCTCCGTTACAATTGGCTCCCGCTGTTTGCACCGCCGGTCCAGATTTTGTTGTGGGGGCTGCTCCGACCTTTTGACAAAACATTGTTGTCAATGGAAACCAGTGGAAAGAAAACCTCATCCCAGGCGTCACAATTGACATCACGTTTTGTCTATCTTTGGCTCTCCCACAATTTCAGCGCTTGACCATCTCAGGTTCGTCGAGCTTATTTCTGTCCGGATGATTCAGGTTCAAAAGAAGGCTGCAGGATTTTGTCTTGTCGCTTTGTTTCTTGAATTTTGCCAGAATAAATGTGATTTTACCATGACTATTGGGGTCTTGGCACAAACTGTGAAGATATCAAAGTGCACAGTGTAGTGATTACTCGCAGGGTTTACGTTTGCTTCATTTGTGTCTTGGTGCGTGGAAGTGTGCCAGATTTGCAAATGTTACGAATCTACGTACACACGAGTAGATCTTACCATTTATGGAGAATCGTTTTGGGTTTCACCTGTCGGAACTGCTGGCGTTCCGTCAAGCCCGACAAACTGTGAACGCTGTTTGGCCGACCAGACGTGAAGTTGTGTGGTGTACGACCAAATTTATCTTCGAGGCCAGAGGCTGGAAACTTCGGTCAAGGACCACACACTCAAGGTCTGATGTGATCTGGAATGAAAAAGGTCCCCCTGGATGGTGGCTTGACCAAAGGTACAGTGGACCATCCTTGACAAACTCCTGAGTAACTCTGCTGGCTTGTCAAAGGACGGCCATGTACTCGTACGAGACCTGTGGAAACAGAAAAAAGTGGACATGAGGTCATCGCTGCCGCCCTGTAGACTCAGCTGCGTGGGCACGGCTTGTTCTTCCTGTGTCATTTCCTCTCTGACCGAGATGAGCCTCGATCTGATCCGCAGCAACATCCGGTTCCACGGAGCGGATTCTGCGCAGAGGCTCTGGATTGGAAAGGCGCTGTGTCACATAGGATGCGTCTTGCGGAACTTGTGAATGGGCACTGCGTCCCTGCACAAGTCAATGTGAGCTGTGTCCCTCCACGCATAACTGAATCGACGCTGCATCCCATGCAAGTCGAGGGCGACGCCCGTTGACTGCATTGCGCAGGGACGCCCACGGAATCCTGCGCGAATCAGGTCAGAAGGATTTCTATTGACGCGAGTCCGGAGGTGGATTTGTCAGTGGCTTCAGTGTTGGTGTCATCATCCGTTCACTGATCCTTCCTGTTGATGATCTCTTCACTTCCATCCTGAAATCTGACATTTTTTTAATTGAGCAGGATGACAGCAGAGACGATCACGATTTGTCCCTTGTGCGTTGATTCCGAGCGGACTCGGGATTGAGGCAAATCACAGGAGATGAAACAAACTCCAGTCTGACAACAAAGGGTGCGCGCCTGAAGACAAAATGCACCAACAGCACAAAATTTAGCTGCGGGTCAGGTCCCACAGGCCCCGTGGATCAAACAGAGACAAAGTCCTTGCACAAAACAGCTTCGCGCGAATGGAACACGAAGTTGGCCTGTATGAATCAAACCGATTCGCCTCCAAATACGGAAAACGCGGCGTGTCAAGGTTTTTTTTTCTCAGCAGCAAGCACACCATGCTCAAGAAGTTGTCACAAACCTGATGGGTGTGGTCTGTGTGCGTGTGTGTGCGTGCGAGCGTGTGTGTACGTGTCTGAGACACACACACACGCACACACACACAGAGAAAGGGGGTGGGATAAAAAGTTCGAAGGACTCAAACGCACAAGACTCCTGCGGCTTCTTTGCCTCAGCCTTGCTGGGTGCGTCCATCAGTGTGCGCATGTCTGATAAACTGCGGACCCGGCCACGTGGGAAGCGCCGCTTCATCCATATTGCAGCGCGTCTGATGCGACTAATTCACTTTCCGTCAGAACGCGGTATTAGAGACGCTCGTTTGATGGGGTGATTTGTGGCCGGAGTTTCTCTTGTGGCTCTACTCGTAGTGCTGGCGCACAATCCGGAAACACGTGTTCTGAGGACTTCTTTCCGCTGGATCCACCAGGCGCTGCGTGAACCTGTGTTGTTTTGTACCCCTGCGGCCCGCCCCCCCCCCCGATCCCCCGACTGGTTGACGTAAAGTGTGTTGCGTCGCGTCCAAGAACGAGACACGTCTGCGGGTAGTTTTGCGGAAATCCCCCCCTCCGTCACGTGGCACATTAGTTTGTTCACCACCGGTCGGTCACGCGTATTTGGACGTGGCTCGACGTGCCTGAACGAGTCCACAGAACTGAGCACGCCTTCTCGCCACCAGCCTCTCTTGTAGCCAACTGGTAAAAACTCGTACACCAACATCTGGTTGAGGAATGAGCCACGTTGGTGGTGTCGTGTAGATTGTGACAGGGCCCTTGCTGGAAGTCCCTACTGGGTGCTGTGTGGTGTACGGTGTCCATTGAGCTGTGCAGCGACGCAATCCATGACTCATCTGTCGTGAACGCGTCGTGCGTCCAGTGTGAAGTGAACCTGATGTTTCCGTTCTTTGTCGTATTTCTGCGGTCGCTTTGTTGAGTTTATGCAAACTTGATGGTTCTTGCAACACGCAATTCCAATTGATCCGGCAAATGAACCCTGCAACGTACGTCATGATACAAGAGCAAGGTGGATCCAGGATTTGTTCGGGAGCGGGACGACCCCTCCCATGAGGCTGCCCTGTTCCAACTTTCAATTATATTAACACGTGAAGGATGTTGTGTCTGTGGTGCACCATTGGACCCAGCGGTCCTGGGACTCGGGCAAAAAGTCCAGGGACGGAACCAGAGCCCTATGCATGAAACACTTTTCTTAGAGATGGCAGCAGATTTTTCTGAGGTCGAGGGCTTGAGTCTCCCATCTGGGTCCGCCCCCGTAGAGTGAAGGTCGCCCTGCCCGGAGCTGTGTTGCAGCGCTGAATAGAGGCGACGGCTGCTTCCATTGCGGCGTAAAAGGTTCATCTCGTGCGCCCCATCTCCACATCAGTCCCGCTGAATGTCACCGTTACGGGTGTATTGTGCGGTGAGCACGATACAACAGGGTACTCATTGTACAAAAATGGTTCCTGTAAAATCACACAATGACTTTTCGAGACCTTTGGTCGAAGAGTTGTGTGATTGAACAGGAACCCTTTTGGGAAGGTGAGAACCCGTTTCTACTACGATGCGAGCACATTCGGCAGGTTTTGTGATCGCAGAGTTGTAGAAAGTGTGCTCGTAGATCTGGGTCTTCTTCGTTGTCAATGCGAGGAATCCATCTGGTACACCCAGTATCCGGGTACTCGGGACGGACGAGGTCCTGATTTGGGTGTGTCTCTTCAAGGGGGTGGGGGTCCATTTTGCTGGGGATTGGATTCAAGTTTCATGAGATGACGGTGGGAGGGATGGCCCTGCTCCATTGACACGCAAGAGTGTTGGTTTGCTCTCGTTGCTCCAGATCAGGTCAAAAAGTTGAGGTCGCAGTGCAGAACAGTCATGGCGAAAAGCGACGGCTCGTATCTGTGGCTTGCGACCTTCCTCGTGTAGCAAACAATTCACCAACCGTGGAATGCTGAGAAGACAGGCGACATAAAATATCCAATCCCGTGGTGTTGACATCTGGATCTTACCGTCCGTGTTTGTGTGTGTGTGTGTGTGTGTGTGTGTGTGTGTGTGTGTGTGTGTGTCGGAGGCAGCCAGAGAGAGACAGAAGAGTGAAGAGATGGAGAAGGTGGGAGGGAGACAGAGAAAGAAATAGTGAGTCAGTGATACAGTGAGTCTGTGTAGTGGGTGTGTAGAATCAAGTGTGTGTGTGTGTGTGTGTGTGTGTGTGGTGTTTGTGCAAGTGTGTGTGCCAGAGACAGGCAGAGAGAGACAGAAGAGTGAAGAGATGGAGAAGGAGGGAGGGAGACAGAGAGAGAAATAATTAGTCAGTGATACAGTGAGTCTGTGTGGTGGGTGTGTAGAATCTAGTGTGTGTGTGTGTGTGTGTGTGTGTGTGTGTGTGACTACAGCGTAGTGTGTGTGGGACCTGCGCACAGACTGCACAGCTTCACCGTGTGCGTACGCGTTGCGTGCCGTGCATCCTGCCCGTGTTGTTTGTGACCCAGTTGTTTCCCATTGACAAATGGAGTCCCTGCCACTGCAAATGGAAATTGATGACCGAGCCTCCCAAATGGACATCACCGCCAAATGATCAAGTTTGGGACATCAGTTTGCTGGATTTGGCGTTTTTGGCGCTGAAGCTGCAGCGCCGTCCTCATGCACAGTGTGCATGCTCACGAGGGTGTCGTGGTTACGATGCTGGAGCTGCATCCCCATCATGGCGACACCGTGCTCCAGGTACTGGGAAAATGCAACCACATCAGCCCCAACGAAAACTTGAGGCTGCAGTCCCACCCTGGATCCTGAAGGTGACGGCTTGAACACACAGTGATGAGCTTCCAGTGCCTTCACCTTCAGAAAGAGAACCACAATCAGGAGCAGAAAGTTCTGAATCACAAGATTGTGCTGGTGTGGGACACGGGCGTTGGATTTGTTCCGTGTTTTCATGGGCGAAAGCGCTTTGCCCTGAGTTGACACTTGGCCCACAAAAGCTTGGGGGGGTATGTGTCCTGGCATTCGGATGTGAGGGCATTTTCCAGAGAGGTGTTTGGAGGTCAGGTTTTGTGCTGCCTCTGCTGCCATGGAAAAGACAGAACGGTGTTGCAGTGTGTGTGTGTGTGTGTGTGTGTGTGTGTGTGTGTGTGTGTGCGTGTGCGTGTGTGTGCGTGTGTGCGTGTGTGTGTGTGTGTGCTTCTGTGCGTGTGTGTGTGCAAAGATTCCGACCTGAAGCCAGACTGAGTGATATCAAAATTTCATCAAAGCAGCAACACGAGTGATTCCCTGTCTATTCTGTGAGCAGCTGTGTAAATATGGGAAACACTGAGCCTGGTCTCCTACTGAAGGGGCGAGGGTCTCCCGGTGTAGTGGGGTGAAGTGACACAACTCAGGAACGACGGTCTCCCGGTGTGATGGCGTTTCGAGACACAGTTCATCCCCAACTGAAAGGGTGGGGGTCTTGTGGTGTGGTGGCACGAAGAGACAAAGCCCTCGTCGCCATGTGAAGGGGAGAGCGTCCCCCGGTGTGGCAGTACAAGGAGATCCAGCTCTCCAGCAATTGACAAGGCGAGCGTGTGCCGGTGTGGCAGTATAAGGAGACACAGTTCTCCTCTCGAGTGGAGATGCTGTGGTTTTTCCGGCGTTGTGGCGTGGCCCTTGAACAAGTGGCTTCATGCTTTCCTTATCTGAATTGCCGAGGTTCTCTATCTCCCTGCAAAGAGCCCTTCTGTCTCCATCGTGCCCCTCTCCATCCCATCACACCGGCAGGCTCAGGGCCTCGCTGAGTGTTATCTCATGATAACGGGATTCAGGCGCCAGATCCCCGCACCCACGCCTGGATCAATACCTCCATTCCGGAGAGGTGGAGTCTCGTTTGGTCAATGGTGCGCAGCCCCCCATTCCCGGGGGGTGGGTGGAATTTTGAAAATCATTTGAAGGCAAAATGCTTTGTGTTGGTGCTTGCGGCGGACCATCAGGTGAGAGAGTGAATTTTTTTCCGAGGCCCAAGGAGCCGGAGCACCAGGGTCCCCTGGATCCGCCCACGGCTGCGCTGGCGCCAGAGGCGATGAAGACCAGAAGGCGTGATGAACCGCAGTCCCGAATCGGGAGATCCATGCAAATTTCAGACGCAGCGTCATTCGTCACTGGGACAACGCAGCCTCGGGTTCAGAATCTCAAATCACTGTTGCCGTGGAGACCTGGACGGTCTGAGTGGTGGTTCCTGGCCTGAGCCCTGTGGTTAAAGCCTGTCGTGTGCCACAGCTCATTCTGTCACCGTGTGTGTTGAGGGTATTCACACGTCTGTTCAGATATTAGACTCTAGTGTTTGTGGATTCTCTCGACCACATTGTTACCACAGAGGCTTGGGTCGTGAGTTGAGGTTGATGGTCTTGGTCCAAGCTACCTGTGTGAGTGTGTGTGTGTGTGTGTGTGTGTGCGTGCTTGCCTTCCTGCACTGAACGGTGCAGCGCCTGAGTTCCCACGCAATGTGTCTTCATCATGACAACTTTTTGATCTCTGTGGGCTGTTAAAATTTACACATGGAGTTTTGCAGTGGATACGTCCTGTGTCGTGTGTCTGCGCAAGTCAGTGGGCGCCAGGATGGCTACGTGACTTTGCGCAGATACCCCAGCGCTAGTTGCAGCATTTTCTTCTCGGGCTCACGCATCTCCATGACTGGTACATACTCACTTGCAATGGCTATTGAGGATCCTGTGGCTGGATTGAAATCCCTCGCTGCCCCCCCCCCCCATGTCTGAGCCTCCGTTGGGTGTCGCCCTCACCCCCGACCCTGGATCCGCTGGAGCTGTTTTACATCGGGTCGCTGCTTTTCCATTCCCTACGTGTCCCCCGCCGTTGTTATTGGGCCCCGTCCAGCAGGTATTGCGGCGTTAAGAAGCTGTATCTACAATGGAGAGGGGAGATTGCCCCGACCCTCCTGGCCACGTATTGCATCAATATCCGGAGGACACTCTGAAATGGCAGATTCCGTTGCACGTTGTTGCCGCGTCATTGTGTCTCCAAGGCCTGTTCACATTGGATGTGATGTACGTGTCGCAAATACACAAGTGAATGCGCTGTGTCAGATTCATGTCAAGTAGGCACAGGCTTTGGGCGCTGTTCTCCGCCCTCCAACGGGCTGAGTTCACCTGTGCTCAGCTTTCTCCACCACTGCCCAAAGTGACCTGCGCGTGCATGTGTTGTGGGCACAAATACGCTTTCCCTTGGACAGAAACGTCACGTGGACGTGCACGTCAAATTTTGCCCCATTTGCAAACGCAACGTTCCCTTCTGCGGGCGCTCACCTAAAACTCCCTATTCTGTTCAGCGCATTCACTTCCCATTTCCACCTCATCCAGCACGGATTGGCGCGTCTGAACGGTCCATCAGACGAGTAATGTGCGTGGGCAGCGCGCGACAATAGACCAGATCCATACGCTGCGGGGACACAATGGACTGTGTGAAGGAAGGATGCTGACGCCCTTTTCATAAGGGAAATGTAGCATTGAGCTGAGAAGTTACGATTCCCACCTCGAGCGGATCCAGGGTTTTGGTCATGTGGGCCTGAACCGTGGGGCTGGGCAGGGCAAACACCGTCATACGAATGGAATGGACAAACGTTTCAAACCGAAGGGAATGCGAATGGACAGGGCAGGGACAGGAGAACACGATAAGTTGAAACCTGTTGTTGTTCATCTGCATTGCAGCATGCATCAGAAAACGTTGCCCATCATCTCTTTGACGTAACCGCAGGACATTGGGTGCTGGATTCTGTGGTCTTCATAACATTCCATGCTGTGAAGCTTGTTTTGTTACTTGATGTTTTGCGTCACACGTTGGTGTGAATGACCGCTTCTCTGTGTCACTGTCAGCCTTGGCGCACGTGGAGTGTTTGGGGAGGAAGTTGAACGTCCTGTCCCGGACATCAAAGGGGACTGATCTTAAAACTTGTCAGTACGCCCTTTCATCCATTGACTGTGCAAACAGCGGTCGTTGATCTGTAGAGGGACGCAACGCAAGATGCATCCAGCGTGAATGAAGCTGACCCCAACGCCGGCCCCAACGCCACTCCCTTGCCTGTGTGAACAACAAGCGCCAGATCCATAAACAGTGTTTTTGAATCGTTGTGTTGCAACGTAGCTCCGTCTGACAAATGTTGCAGCTTTGAAAAACGTAAATTTGACAGGTGAAAACAATGAATAATCGATGGATAATCTCGGGCGATTGCGTGTCAAGGCTGAATAAAATCAAAACGTTTGAGTTTTAGCCAGCCCATTCAGTTTCCGGACCAGGGGCCAATCCAGACCTGGGGGCTTTGGACCCGTTCTCCAAACTCACGCACCCATGTGCAATATTTTCCTACTTTCGACAGAAAAGTCTGGGCTCATTGGTGACTTTTCCTGTTCTTTACCTGATTGTGGGACGGGGACTGGAAACGGAGGTCCCAGCACTGCCTTGGGATCTCTATTGTTTGCAGTTAGATGCACTTTTACCCTTGGCGTCCGTCCCATGACGACCCTCTCCCCTCACATGGGAAAAATCGTGGATCGGCCCTCAGAAACCGTAGGTGAAGGCGTATTGAACGCGTGAAGCAGCTCTGTGTGTGAAACTCGTGACATCAGGCGGATTAATTCCTTTTGTACCTCTGCTCTGTGAACGACTTTTCCTTTCAAGCAGAAATGCGCTTTGCGAGACACGTTGAATACGTGGAGAAAGGTCTGCGTCGCGCTGCATGCGTCACGCGTTATGTCTCTGTCTGTGCAGGTCAATGGGCATAGAATCCATGTACCATCAATGATCACTGCGCCCGCACTTGCAACACAGCGCCCTGTCAACTTGGTGGATGGAGGGAATCAAAGGGTGTCGCATCTGGTGTGTCAATTGACCAGCACAGGGACGTAACACACGACGCCGAGCGTGGCGTGTCCAACCAGGCAGCAAAAAGCAGACATTGCGCCGTGGGATGAATAATGCACAGAAACCGCTTTTCTCTCATCAAGCTGGATTCACTCATCATTTCCAACGTGTTAGCTGGACGTGATTACTGCCATTCGAGGGGAAAGGTTTTTCCTTGAGATCTGTCTCAGGGGACTCCGAAAATGAGTCGGCTGCTGTGACCCAGAGTATTCTTGGCTGTTGTGTGTTCAGAGGTGTTTGATCCCGCAATGTCTGTTGAGAGGGAATGACTGACGCTTTCAGTGTGAAAAAAAGACCCGAGATGTCAAAATGTCCTTCCAAGGGTCACGTGCTCCCTTGGTATCCGCCGAAATTTTGGACTTCCGGTAGAACCTCCAGTCCAGGTTCTTCCTCTGCACAACACGATGGCAAGATGCGGTGCCGTGGGTCACGTCCTTTCCATGGTGTCCGTGCAGGTTCCGGATTTCGGGTCTGTACCCCCGGGTGTCACCCTCTGTCCAGGTTCTTCACTTTCGGTCTGAACCTCGAGTCCAGGTCCTTAACTTCCGGTTCACATTCGGACGTCGCTGTTTTGCAGGTGAAATGCATCATGGAGGAGGCGGTGACGAGGAAGTTCGTGCACGAGGAGAGCAGCAGCATCACAGCGCTCTGTGGTCAGTACCCGCACGCACACCCGCTCACACGCACGCACACACGCACAACCAAAATGTATGCGCACGAGCAGCAACATGTTGCACGTTTACCTGCACACAAAAGCACAACACACACACACACAACCACACACACACACACACACACACACAATCACAAGGAAACTGTGGCTACCAGTTGGTCCTCTCACGCGTACCTGCACACACGTTCACACAACAAATGAAAAAGTGTTTTGCTGCAATTGTGCAGTTTCCAGGCCCGGAATTCTGCCTCTTTTCTCCCTCACGCAGAGTTGTGACAAAGCGTCAGTTCTGCAGCAGGTGTACTCGTATCTCAGCCGCGTATGAAGACTTTCGCTTCAGGTCCCTGCTGCACTCCGGGCCTGTTGTTCCGCATTGTTCACGCTCAGTTTGGGACTCCAGCAGGTGCTTCTCAGCGCTAGTTGCGGAGATATTGTTCCCCCGGTGCTGGAATCGCTGCAGAAATCAATCTCCCATTGTTTCCTGCTTCCTGCATCTGCTTTGCGCATAATCAGTCACGAAGTTTGAAAAGGAACGTCCAGATTAAAAATCGACGTTCAGCACTCGAGTTACAATCAAAATGTCACGTAGGCCTCACGGAAGTTGGGTCGCTTTGGAAACGGTGGGTCCCTCTGGTAGATCCAGGGACCCAGGGGCCTGGGACTGTCACTGAAATGTAGATTTTGCAAGGCAGGTATTTGGGCCCAGATTTCGGCAAGCATGTTCGCAGACACGTGCACTGGTTCCTCCATCCCGTCCACGAGAGATAGCTGTCTGTCTGTCTGTCTGTCTGTCTGTCTGTCTGTCTGTCTGTCTGTCTGTCTGTCTGTCTGTCTGTCTGTCTGTCTGTCTGTCTGTCTGTCTGTCTGGCTGTCTGGCTGTCTGTCTGTCTGTCTGTCTGTCTGTCTGTCTGTCCGTCCGTCCTTCTCTGTGCCTCCTTCCTTCCGAACAGACGTGAGACAAGTCTGGTGTGGGCTCCATTATCCAGCCACTTACGCGGCTTCAACCTGAGGCAGGAGCTTCTCCAGCGTTCCCCGCGCTGCGGCTATTCATCCGGATAATTGCGATAACGGATTCTCCGACAATTAGCAGATTACGACTTGACAACGCGCATTACCATGGAGACGGCACTATCCTGCTCAGTGTCTTGTATCCAGAGCAACAGTTTGAGACTTTCAAATGGATTTTGCTGGAGGGGATTTCAGTTCATTTCTGTCAAGATGTGGACAGAATGAGATTCTGGAAAGTTACGAGGGGCGTCCAAAGAGAAACTTTCGCTGCGAACAAAATGACAAGTGCAAGGTTCCAGTTGCCAAAAACCATTCTTAACTCAACCACAAGTATGCCAATAGTATGCCAACAATTTCTGCCAAAGTGTGAACATTTTTCAAAGTACATTTCCGAGCAGATTTTCTTAAAAATTATGTTGTCCTTTGCGAATATGCCGGTGAACTCCATTGCCAGCTCACACATTTCCTCTGTGGGAACAACTCATTGAACAGTTAATTCCATGCGATCTCAGCGAATGATTTGAGCATGAAAACAGTCAATCATTGAACAGTCAATTGTCAAGATCCAAGACACTTTGAACTGTCAATTCAGAACAGTCAATCTTCTTCAACAGGTGGGTTGTCAGCCCTCAACTTGTGGATGCCTTCAAAATATGAACCGCCTGCCAACACACACTTGTGCCAATGATCAGGAAGTTCCAGCATAGCCTTCTCATACTCCCGGGGGGTAATGTTATCCAGAAGAATGCGTGAGACCTCTCCCTTCAGTGCAGCCAAATTTGGGAACCTCCTGCCATGCAATTCACACTTCAATCTCGGAAACAAAAAGTAATCTGAAGGGGCCATGTCTGGGCTGTATGACAGGTGTGGCAACAAGTCAATTCCGGTCTCCATCAACCTTGCTTGGGTCATCAGAGCATTGTGGGCGGGGGCATTGTCTTGATGAAGGTACAGGTTGTGTGTTCTCCCATCTGGAGCAGCAGCCCACATTTCAGGATGGCATTTGCGCACTGCTTCCCTCAAACACCCAAGAATGCGGCAATACACAAATCTGTTCACTGTCCCTTGCACGAACTCAAAGTGGATGACTCCAAAGTCATCGAAGAATGCGACCAACATGGTCTTCTTCTGGGACCTTGTGCGCAGAGCTTTAGAGGGCCTTCCTTGGCATTTGGACACCCACTCCTGAGACTTATGTTTCGTCTCAGGGTCATACAAATAAACCCAACTTTCGTCTCCTGTGATCACCTTCTGCAACAGAGTTCCATCCTGTGCCAACATATCCATACACTTGGTTGCTGCCTCGACACGCCTCTGTTTCTGTTCATCGGACAGTATCTTGGGCACAAACTTAGCAGAAATTTTACACAGAGCCAAATCCTTCTTGAGAATGTTATGGACACTGCCTGTACTCCTACTTGGGTGGAGATGGCGCGGACAGTCAGACGGCGATCCATTGCGAGAAGTGCCTTGACCTTGTTGATGGTTGCAGTGCTGCGTGCAGATCTTGGTCCACCAGCTCAAGGTCTATCCAGACATGAATAATCTGGATCATCATCAAAATGCCGCACCCAACTGCGTACACTCTGCTTGGAGAGAGCATTTGACCCGTGAACACGCCTTAATTGCTGCCAGATGTGCAGAAACCAGATGACGACCTGCTGGTCAGTTTTCCCTTGTTTTCCGCTCTTGAACATGGTATTGGACACTTGGGAAAAGTCCAGGAATTGCTTGTTCAAAGTGTCTCTGCAGCACAGAATTCCTTGTTCAAACAGTCACTAACATAACTCATCGGACGACACAACAAATTATCCATTCATTGAGTGCCTTTCTGCGCGACTTGACATGCAGGACACTGTGTTGAGATAGCGAAATCCCAGCAAGTTCGCAATCGGCCAATTGATCAGTGCACTAAAGGTGTCCAGTAGTCAGACACATATAGTCAGATCAATGCCAAAAGTGTCGGACAGGAGGCTCTCTATCTTGTGCGCAAAATGTGAAATTTACGTAAATTTTGGTTGCGCAAAACTTCCTTTAAATCGCAGCGAAAATTTCTCTTTGGACGCCCCTCGTACCTTTTGTGATTCTTCTTTGCTGTAAAAGTTAGTTGGTTCTTCGCTGGAAATTGTCAAGTTGGCCCATTCACTGGAGACCAGATCTGTGCTGGGTCTAAACATTCATTGCAGTTCGGTCCAAACAGTCCGAAGGCGCACTTTGAACACACACACACACACACACACACACACACACACACACACACACACACACACCAGTCGATCTTGTATCAACCACTGCACAGCAAACTTCATTGTCTGGATTAAAACAGCTTGGTTCCCACCGTGCAAAATGTCGAAAACAGCCTCGTTCTACAGCCAGTGCAGATGGGTCAAACAGCACGTTATGAACATTGCTCTGCTTCACCGCAGATGGGAATTATGCAACGCGAGCTCTCAAAAGTTGCAGACTTGTGATTGGCATGGATCTTTTCTGCAACAGAATCTGCTGTGTCATGAGCTGTATCCGAGCGCTGTTTCCCTTTGCTCTGCTGTGTCTACTCCGTGTGAATCCCCAGGAGATCCAGCATTTTGGAAGACCTCGGTATTGGCCAAAGTAGACCTACGATCATCGGAGGCTCGAAGTTGTTGGTGGAGGGGGCGGGCTTTTAATTTTGGGGTTGGGGACTTAGTTCAACCCCAAACGCTCAAAATGTGGAAAGAGGGAAAGTTCGAAAATCAGGCTTTGGGGTTCTGGGATTGTGAGCAGAGTACCCCTGGATACGACCCCAAAAAGGAATACGCAGCGTTGTCTGGTGAATTGCTGGCATGATCGTGAAACGAAAATCCGACATTGAGGGGCTCGAAGGTCTGTTGGACCCAAGCTTGACGTCAGGATAAGGAACCTGAAGTGGAGAGTCCTTTGTCCGTGGCCCAAGAGGGTGAACTGGGACCTCCTGGGCGATGGTTGTTTTTGTGTCACATGGCCAGAATACCTGTCTTTCTGTGCCTCAAAGTTTGCCCAGGTACTTTCCACCTGTCACGTGGCAGAGGCAATCAGTATTTACCAGAAGGAAGCTGTGCGAGTACTGTTCGTGTTTGGCTGAGACACGGATGTGCGATTTCTTGCTTCCAATGCTTCTCCAGCCACTGTACCTACAACACTCACAGGGACCGCACGTCTTCAACAAGGTGGTGTTCTTGTTGCTCAAACTTTCCCTGAACGAGTTGAAATCAAATTTGGGTCTGAAGTGGTGTTTTGATCACGTAGCCACGAGCTTTTTGTCGGGCAAATAAAATAAAATTTTTACGGCAATATTGTTGTGATTAATGATCCACCTTTGTGATGCTGTGGCGCTGTGAAACAGCCGCGATGGATTGGTGCAACATCTGTGGACAACCTGGTGCAAATCTCTGGAAAGGATTGAGGTCAGGGAGCTGTGAAATCATTGAATGGGAACTCCAACCTGGATAATGGGGAAAGGTCGTTTGTGTCATGACAGAAAGATTGTTTGGGGTGAGCAGGAGCTGACCGTTGGGGTCAACTCCGACTTGTTGGGGTCAACCTCCATTCTGAGCAAGCCTCTCAGCCCCAGCCCCAGCCCCAGCCCCAGCCCCAGCCCCAGCTCCAGTCCCAGCCCCAGCCCCAGCCCCAGTCCCAGCCCCAGCCCCAGCCCCAGCTCCAGCCCCAGCCCCAGCCCCAGCTTCAGCCCCAGCCCCAGCCCCAGCCCCAGCTCCAGTCCCAGCTCCAGTCCCAGCTCCAGTCCCAGCTCCAGCTCCAGCCCCAGCCCCAGCCCCAGCCCCAGCCCCAGCCCCAGCTTCAGCCCCAGCCCCAGCCCCAGCCCCAGCCCCAGC
>JAAUXT010103448.1_pt1 | contig 15363 bp, 13 predicted proteins | sample 7278171 | NCBI WGS metagenome assembly JAAUXT01 (sample SAMN14350112, study PRJNA611818) | marine sediment metagenome | isolation source: surface marine sediment (1.8m) | place: French Polynesia: Moorea | collected 2018-08 | reverse complement strand
CAAAATGTTACACTTATGCCCACCCAACCCCCCCCCCCCACACCCCCCCCCCCCCGGGCGGCGGCCCCCGGATCACACCCGTCACAGACAAACACACACTGACAATGTTAGTCGCGTTTCTCGCGACTAAAAATTAACCAGACACTTGCTTTGCAGGTGAGTGAGAAGGTCCAGACGCGAGAATGAACACCTTCCACACAACACCAGACAGACTGAGCAATGGAAGTCCCTGACAACACAGTTTGTCTGGCTTTTCCCGAACAAATTATGACCTTGCATTGGAACAAATTTCAGCACGCCATTCATTGCTACTGATCTTTCAAACCAGCACAAAGTGAACCTGCTTTCAGCAACTCGCTTTGTTCACAAAAAACAAGCGAACGCGAAACGTCTCACAGAAAGATTTGTGGCAATGAAAGGCATGACGAAATTTGTTTCGATGGTTCTGACCTTGAAATGTTCTGCAACCGAACCCACAGTGTGATGAAAATTTTGAACAGATCTTTTTCATTACGGGCACAGTCCACATGCACCCTCGTTTGAAAGGGCACATTTGCCTGCCTCGGGAGCCTTTCTTCTGGCAAATGAACCTTGAAAATCGTGCACTTCGTCCGAAAGAACTGTCGGCCAGGGCGAGTAGATCCACTGGAGAAGATCTGGAAGCAATCCGACTCGTTAAGGAACTTTTCAATCTGTCAATTCCCTGCCTGTGAGTTATCTCGAGACTGAGGAATGAGAAGTGCCACGACTATGACTACATCTCAGCTTGTGGAGTGCTGCTACATCAAATGCCCATTTACTCTGTCCAACTGGCGCGTCCATCACGGACAGATGTCCAGATGTTCCGAGAATGGAAGCAAACTGGTGGTCGAGTTGTGACTGGGAAGATCGAGTGTGGATTGTTGAAATCGCACGTCTTGAAGAGCTGCTTCCAAACAAAGGTTTGGCGGTCGCAAATGGTCATGCTCACCTCGGAAGCGAAAATCTGCCAAACAGTTCTTGGGAGGAGACGTATGAAGGAAGCAGTTACCCATAGAAAATAGCTCAGAGACTGAGTGAATTTCCTTTGAGGTCAGACCCCAGTCAAGTTCGGTTTCCGGTTCAACAAAGTTCAAGCGTGCACACAAAAACATAGCAAAGAGTTGAAACTGGGTGAAAGTGAGCATTCATGGTTTTGATAAGAATTTGCGGTTTATTTGTGTGGCGGGGGCAGGTGAGAGGACTGAAAGTAAAACTGTGAAATTTTATTGCAAGAATGGGTTTTGAATGTTACTTTTTTGTACTTGTTTCAAATGTTTACTTCATACAGCTGAATTGAGAAAGTTATCAGGAGGCAATGATTTTGGTGCTTGGATTTTGTTTCTTGGTTGAGGCAAGACAGAGTTGTGGTTATTTTTTGAGGATATTGGGATTTTTGCACAAAATTGTGAGTATTATCACGCATATAAATACGTGTGGCCAATTGCTTGAAAAAATCTACCAGTGGTAACGAGTTTTGCCTTTGATATAAATTTCTGGGTTTTCTATTTTTGTCACAGTCAAATCTTGTTGTGCGATGTCCAGATTGGGAAGAGCACTTCGTGGCTCGCCGAAAAAGAAATGCCACCTCGGCAAAGACGTCCTGTCCCATCCTGTCCTGTCCCATCCCCCTCCCACCGTGAAGAATTGAGATCTGGGCAAAGGCAATTGACCTCTGGGCCCAGGCAATTCACATGGGGCTGAACATAGCATCTCAGGTCTGATGTCTTGTAGCTAGCAGATGGCATCTCAGGCAAGCCATCCTGTCCTGTCCTGTCCTGTCCGATCCCCCTTGTAAACAGTACTGAATGGAGATTGCGGCTGAGATCCTGCATGTTGGGATGAAAACAGTACCTCAAATGCAATCTCCTGTAGCAAATAACATCTCAGGCAAGACATCCCATTCTGTCTTGTCCTGTCCTAACCCCCCCCCCCCCCCATGGATATAGTCATATCTCAGCTGACAATCAAGATACAGCATTGATGTAAACTTGGTTCATGAAAGGACTTTGAAAGCACTTTCAAGATTGTATAACTTGGTTGAGCGCTGTTGGTAACATTTCCCTGGCAACCACAAGCGCCAAAAGGCAAACGAGAATGCCCCTGGCATTGTGTCGCGCGTTGAGTTGCATCCATAGACATATGTTTGAAGTCCAACATGCAGTTTTTCAGAAAATTTTTCAAAGTTCAAACTCCAACCTTTGACTTTTCCATGACATAGTAACTAGGGGGGGTCACACAGGTTTCTTTCTCAGGGGGTTACACAGGTCTCTCTCAGGGTGGCTCAACTTTTGCAGGGGTCACACAGGCTTCTTTCTCAGGGGGTCACACAGGTTTCTTGCTCAGACACAGGTTTCTTTCTCAGGGTGGTTCAACTTTTGCAGGGGTCATTCAGGCTTCTTTCTCTGGGGTCACACAGGTTTTCAGTAAAAATGGGGGCAGGGGTGTCACACAGGTTTCTTTCTCAGGGCAGCCCAACTTTTCCATGATGTATTGAACCTCACTTTCCATGATGTAGGGAAACTGGGTGGGGGGGTCACACAGGTTTCTTTCTCAGGGCAGCCCAAATTTCCATGATGTAGTGACCCTCGCAACTTTCCATGGCATAGTGAAAATGGGGGGTCACACAGATTTCTTTCTCAGGGCAGCTAAACTTTTCCATGATGTAGTGACCCCCCCTATCACTACATCATGGAAACTGAGGTGTGTACACACAGACAGATACTGATTACTTAAGTCATGATCGCATGACTTAAAAATCAAGAAATGGCTGTTCTTTGGATGTTATTCAGGTCAAAACAGGATTTCCAGTGTCAATTGCTTTTTTGATTGGCTGCCAAAACAATATGAAGGGGGATATCATACCTGCAGTTGTCTCAAGCACTGCTTCTCTTGTTTATTATTCAAGTTGTAGAAACTTTGATGTATTCTTTCAATGTTCACTTTTGGTTGTACTCCTTGATAATAATATTCATCACAACACATAAAATGTTTGTCTGGTTTTTCTTGTTTGGTATTGTGAAAAAACACCAAATTGGACTATCAATAAAATTAAATTTATATTGGTCAGGATTTGAGAAAGCATTCATAGCCAAACGTCATGTTATTTTGGTCTGAATTTTTTTCCCAAAAATTGGAATGTTGCCTCGAAATGCATTTGCAAACAAGATGTACACTTTGAACTGGTTTGTACCGATTGAAAGTGGCTCTGTTTGTTGACCTGAACAATTTTTGTTTGTGTCTTTTCATACTTTGGGACCAGTTGCCCAGGTGAGATGTCTTTTCACCCCAGACCCACATATTGTACAAGCAGCACAACTATCCATGCCATCAGTCTCTTGCAACAAACCTACACAGTTTTTCTTTGTGAAGCGTTGCTCAGGTCAGGAGGCCCAAACCACAGGGAGCCCAAACTCCTGTTTTGAAGATACACAAAGTCACTCCTGCTGTATAAAATGAGGGCGATTATTTCATTTTCCTGGGGGGCTAGCTCGGTGTGAAGGGAAACACTTGCCCCCTTTCAATGTTCTCCCTCCTCCTGGTCAAATGACGGCTTGAAAAGATTTGTACCTGTTTGCAAATTCTCGCTTGCGAAGTCGAGATTTGTGTGCTTCTTTGGACATATGCTGAGATTTGTGGGGTTTTGGGGTGATGTGAGGAGGTTGCACCATTGAAGGGCGCTTTTTGGAAAAGCAACCGAAAGCAACCGAAATCACAGCATCTACAGGCAGCATCTGCCAAAAGTATGTGTGCACCTGTTTCATAGTCAAGATGAGGATAAATTTTGGATCTTTTGGGCTCTAGTGGTTCAAGGGTTGGGGATAATGTGCCATGAAGGATTTTGGAAAGATTAAATTTTAGGGGTTTTTTAGATCAAAAAGTTCAAATTTGAAAGTACAGAAAGTATGGGGTATGAATGTAGAAATGGGTCCATATCTCAGAAAGTACAAATATTTGGCAAAACAAGTTTGTTGATGAAGTATAGTACAGTAGGTCTATATTGTATGGGGGTTTAAGAGGGAGCATTTTATTTTTGATTTTTGAAAAAATTTAAATGCTTTTCAGGTGGAAAAGTCATTTTTGATGGAAAATTTAAAAATGGATATTGGGCAACGCTTTTGGTTATTATGTGGATCTTGATGTGAAACAATGTCAAAAACTTCTATTTTGTCAATTTCATTCCATTTGAGAGTGTGCTGAATGAGTTCCCATCTTGTGGATGTTGAGTGGGTTACAATGTTTATTTTCACAAAACAGAGAAAGAAACAACCAACAAAAGAAGGGTGAAATAATCAAAGATAAAGAATTGTGTGTCGCTTTTGTCTTTAAATTTACTCAGATTTAAACTTCACATGGGAAATTTTGAAGTGTCCCCCCCCCCTGTGTTCTGAGCTGTTTTCACCAAAGTTTGGGCTGAGGGACACGAATGTTGATGTTTTTTAAACGTTCCAGTACTATAATGTTGTCGTGCTGGATGACACACAAATCACACGACCTGTGTTCTCACTCACAACTGTTTTTCGCGAACAGTATTTTTTCTGGTTTTGTCTGATTTTGTTCAAAGTGCACACTGTTGCGGTTATTTCCCATTTTTTTGCCCTCAAATTCATTTGAACACAACTTGGTAAACAACAGATGGCACAAGGACTCGAGCCGAATTTGGTCCTTTGCCTAAAATCAATATTTTGACATTGCTGCTTCGTTCAGATGTCACTAAAAGCTGGAGGCGAGGTTGCGCGGCTGAAGCTGTGACGCGGAGCACCTGCAGATGCAGAATTCCCACGGACGCGTCGCAGCGGACGCGCTGACAGGAGACCCGAGGCGGAGGTTCGGCCTCTCTCTTCCAGGCGACGTCCTTCCACGCATCTCCTGTCTGTCATTCCTGCGCGGCGCAGCTTCTCGAGCTGATGTCGGAAAACCACTTCCACGTCTGGACACTTCCAGTGTTTCCGGCCAACGAGTTAACAGCCCCACCCGAACTCCAAACATGTTGGTGAAATAGACACCAAGGGCTTTTATTCCCTGTGCTCATGTGAGACCGTCATGGGGTTCCAGCGGATCTGGGATGAAGGTCTGCGGCAGGAAAACCTTGGGGTCCGAACTCCAATCTTTAACAACTTAACTGCAAACAGGAAGAAATCTTGCACCTGCATGCTACGCAAAAAATAGGGCGGTCAGAAGGACAGATCGCGTCTGCCCTGGATCGGTGTCTCGTTGAAAAATCCCATTTCCATTGCGATCTGCACACATGAAGATATTGTAAACTCGACAAGCAGTGCCACTCGGGTGCTTGTCCCAAAGGGACTTCGTACAATGAAGGCTCGCAAAGGTTGAGTGAAACAGGGACAGATCGAAATCCACACCTTTTGCCTTCTGGTCTTCCGTCGGACAGCAAAAATGTAAGGTTGCAAAATTGTCTAAAAGTTTTGTACTTCTCAACACCTGACAGTCTGACTACAGCAGACGTACCAAGCGCCCAGCCGTGAAAAAGCTGTCTTCTTCCTGAAATGTGCTGCAATGAATGCAAAATGAAGGGGGGGGGATTTACACACGTTAGATCCTACAACTCAGTTATCTTCGTAAGTCCACATTTGAAGTTGTGCTGAGACATTTTAATCTCACAGATTACGGTTGAGCAGTAATCCCCTGAGACGCACATGTACTGTTAGGGGGTACTTAGACCTCACGAAAGAAGTTCAATGGGGTCAATTCTGTTGAACTAGAATACAACATTCAATGCGTGCCTACAGCTCCCAAAGACACAGTTTTCTCAAGCTTTGAAAGACAACAGTTCAAAAGTATGACGGGCACACAAAAGTGTTAGTGTAGCAGTAAACGTATTCACGAACAGAGGTCACAGAATGTGTAGCGCTTCAGGCCAGATTTAGGCAGTTACATTCAGCCCAAAAATGTGTGCATTTTCTGGACCGTGTGTACAGGTGAATTTCCGTCCGAAAGCTTGCAATTTTGGGCCGTGAATATTGTATATATTTCCTCTGCTTGGGATGACAGCAATGGCCAGTAATGGGTAATGGGTACCACCATGGCATCGCGTTTTCTAAGCAATCAAACAGAAATTTTCTCCCTGACTTGAGGCCAAAGGCGGGCTGTTGTCTGGCCTTCAGAAAGTACACAATATTCATCGCAGAAATAAGCTAATACCTTCAGATCGCGCCAAGCTGATAGTTGTTCGTTGGCCAGGTAATTATGCAGGGTTCCTCAAGAATGTTCTGTTTCTCAGAGATACGAGAGGACCAAGATGGCTATGACTGTGACACGAACTTGCTTTGACAAAAGCATTGCCGAAACAAATTGACCCCCCAAAAGAACAGCCAGGGTCTGCCAGGAAAATAAGTGAAGGATCAAAATCAGAAACGATCTGTTGAAAGCCAAAGACTTTCTGCACACACTTCATGTCAGTTCAAAAATGAGGGCTTGTTTTCTTCAAAGTGCACGAGCGTATGCACACATAACACCATTGTGCAGTTCGAGATACTTTGACCAAACATGTCTCTTGAGCTAAACATGCACATCCTGTGACATGAACGTGCACTGCGCACGACCACGCCATACCACGAATGCAGATTTCTGTCATTGTTTGCTTTGTTTTGTTTTTTTCAATCATCAATGTCAGTAAATTTAAAGTTCGCATTTGGAAAGGTGAGTGGTTTTTGCTTCCTGGCAGAAATAACAGTCAGCAGGAAAGGAATGGGGATGCGTCAACAAGAACAATTTTCACGGGTCCGTCCCTGATCAGCCGTGGGTCGAGAAACCAGCATGAAACCGACTCTCGTCTTCAAATCGATGACGAGAAATTGACGACGCAGTCGAGGGGTTGGTCGGGCCGCCACCCGAGGTGAAGGTGAATCACCAGCCCTTGCATGACGCCTGCGGTGTCGTGGGTTGGTGATTCACCTTCACCGGGGGTGTCCTCTGACCAAACCTGAGACTGCTTCATATCTGGTCTTTGGTGGATTGTTGGCAAACTTTTTCACCGGGTTACAGGGAAATAGTTGCTGTTGTAGGAAAAAGATGGATTTTCTCTGTAACTTTGGTGAAAAGGATGCAGTTGTTGCCCTATTTTTGATTGCATGGGTTGCAGGAAAAATTTGGAAGGTTGCAGGGGGAAATGTTGCTGTTTATTTCCAATGTGGTAAGTCTTTGTCGAACTCTGGCTGAGTTGAAGCTGTCTTGTCTTGTTACTCCGAAGCAAATTAACTCCAGGGCTGCTTTCCAACTGGGTTGCTTGATGTGGTGCTGCAACATTGAATGTTTAACAAGTTTACTGGTTGGAATAAAATGTCAGCAAAAAATCAATTTGCACAAAGTTGGTGGGCAGCAAAAAATGTGTGCTCAAATTTTGTTGCACTCCAAATTTGTTTTTGCACGTGTTTGGTCCCTGTATGTTTGCGTACCCACAGATGCACTTTGGAGCTGATTGTGAGATTTGGGGTGCGACTGTTTTGTGACAAGAATGCATGTCGTGCGTGGACAATCCACCCCAACCTTTTTATCATTCCACATTTCTTGTGCTATTCATTTGTTCAGCAGTGTGATTGTAGTTGGTCGAATGCACGTTTTGCACATCCCGCTTTAATGACTTGTTCAATACCAGTTGTCACAGGGGCGGATCCTGGGAGGACTTGGACCGTGGAACAAAAATTTCCCGTTTCTACCACACAGATGTTTTCGACAGTTACAGGTCTCAGAGTTTACATTGGTCCGCCTCAGAGTGCAGATCCCCCCAAACAAAATCCTGGGTCCTCACACAACAAGCAAAAACCAGACATTTCGAGTCTGCTGTGCTTTTGACTGATTTGAAATTTGTCCAACTGTTGGCCAAATTGGCAATGCGATTGCGCAGAGGTTTGAAAGCATCTGAAAAGGTTGTTACGCCGTGTTTGTTGAAATCGACAGTGAACTTTGAATGGATGACAACCAAATGAACGAGATCTTTGGTCCGGCAAGAAGACCGGTGGTGAATTGCGAACCGTTCATCCGAGGCAAAGTTGCACTCAAGACGCTTTCACGCCTGCCTCTTTTTTCTGGTCTGAGGTCCCATTGAAGTTGTAGAAAACTCAAACCTAGAACCAATGTACAAAATGCCTCCCCCCCTTGATGCTTCCTCACTTTTGGGTTCCTCCAGAGCAGTAGTAGAAAGGTAAATCGTATTTATTGCATTGGCTTCAGGGCGCATGTGCCCTCGTCCTAAATTGTGGCACCTAAAGTCAAGCGCGAAACATTTTTGTTCATAGTTACAATTGGTCCCATGGGGTTCTGGACCTAGTTCATCCAACCGTCACTCTGTGAATGTGTGGAAGCAGAATCCGATCTGAAGGAAGAGACACTCCAGACCTGACTCAGAGTGAGTTGTGCTCAGTGGAAGCTGGCATCATGTGCAAGATGGCAGCACGAATCGATCCCTCATTCTGTTGAAGCAGAAATCCACTTCCCTTCCCAGAATTTTCCTGGAACCCGTTAAACTCACTCAGCGACTTCCATTCAGGAGAAAACACGTCCTGGATGGATTAAAAGGAAACACGGTGCAAACAATTTCGATGAGATTCTGCTGAAATTCCTCAGTACATCTCGTGTTCAGCTTGAAGCGTGCTGCAACACCTCAATGCAGGGACACAACGTCCAGAAACATGTCATGACATTACAAACCAACCTCAGAACATGGACCATTGACAATGCGTGCGTGCGTTTTCCGCGAGTCAACAGGGTCGCATTTGAATCCGCATCAATGCGAGAAGCTTTAAGGTGGCGGAGCCCTGACACTGACAATGAAATATACTCCACGCATCAAACAAACTCCAGTGTGGCGTTATTTTCTCAGGACGTCTGGACCTGGTATTCCTGCCACTATCCAGACTGGTGAAAGATGCTTGAAATCTAGGTGGCCTATTTCAGCACCCAGTCTGCCCCCTTAATAATATGGCAAAGGCTCGCAACACAACATTGAGCGCAAGCCTCTCTTAAGTCCCCATCACACAAACTCAAAAACGAAGTTCAAACCCGAACCCAAGTGCAGCCTTGCCAATAATTTTCCAGCTCTCTGAGGCACCATCTGTAAGTGCCAGTCTTTTTATTGACAATATTCCTTGCAACTGCTGTAAATTTCATTTATGTGTGTTGTATGATGTATCTTTACGTACGTACAGCATGTGCCCAGAGAAAGCATTAACTTGGTGCTCTTTCATAAGAAATTGATGGATGATCATCGCAAATTTCTGATCGTCTGGCGCCACGTAAAATCGATGGAGATCGGTCTAGTTCATGCAGAATATCAAGGGTGACGGACAAATTGAAAAATCAGTGTCACTGTGAGCATGAAGATACTTGCACGAACTCTGTTCAAATTTATGTGCTTTTGGATTCCGATTTGCAAAGTTTGTGAGGCAGTTTGGACTATTTCACAGCATCTACCGGTGCCTGTGTGTTTATCCATTCAGCATTGCGCGCTCTTGCAAGTACACATGTTGCGGAGTGAAAAGTATGCTCGTTATTAAGTACCTGGTGCGTACATGTCCAGTTCAAACTTGTGCCAACTTAGCAACCTTTTCAACCTTCATACCTACAATGTGACCCAGTTCACAAGTTCACCATCCCTGCGGCGACGAAAACGCTTCATTGGGAAGAGTTGTTTGGCAGTGTCGAGTTCGAAAAGTGCTGGCCAGTCCTGCAGATTGCTGTTGCTGCCTCGATTACGCAAAGTATTTCTGCTTTTTGACTGGACACGCAGTTCTCAGCAAGCTCTCCAATTCTCACTGTCCAGGCAGACGAGAAATGCAGATCCGCACGTGGGAAGCTTACATCAGATTTGCATTACATCAGCCCTCAGAATGGTGCACAAGTTCTGTTGGCACGCTTTGTAGACATTTGAATTGAACCCAGGTTGTTTTGGTGGTGTTGTTTTTTTCAACACGCGCACACTTGTGTTTTGCAGACATTGTACGACGAGCAAGCCTTTGCGATTTCTGTCCATCCCATTCTCTGCGAGTCCAGGGACATGCAACGCCCCTGAGCCGTGAAAAATTAATCTGTACTTTTACATGCCAAAATTTGCAAGAGGCTTGACTGACCTCCGCAACGCTGTTTTCACATGAAAATGGGAAAGATGGAAGTCGTTCAAAATTTTGTGTTGCCTTGTGGCGTCAGCGGTGATGTCTTCACGTGAAAAACATTTTCTTGCCAGAAGTTGCACAGGAAAAGTTTGACATCTGGAGTGACGGCAAAAAGATTTGAGGTTCGTGCTGTGAAAACGCTGCACTTGGGTTCCCCAGTGTCAGTGCGTTCTCTTCAGTTGCGTTGAAGTACGGACGGTAGATCTACGAGTATTTGAGATCACCCGGCCACTTGCGAAAAACGTTCAGGGCCAAAGACACGAACACAGCACACGGGTGCGACCACTGGGTGACGAGATGACGAAACCCACGCGAACCCTTTACGAAAGGGTCACCAGTTCTGTCCATGTTATTTTGTACCATTTTGGCTTGGACTCAAGTAAATTGCGGTTCTAGCAATGTTGACGCGCCCTCGGCCCAACCCGATGTCAGGTGGTGAACCTAGCTGTTTAATCTAGGTGAAAATCTGGCCAACAAACAGTGTATGTACTTCATAACACTCTCTAGTTGTGTGCTGAACCCTGTCTGGCCCCGAACACAAGAATGTAGAACACACGGCGCTCGGCTTTCGTTTGAATTTCCCGATCAGAACAATTCTGTGCCGTCTTGGCTTGGTGGAGAGAATTGCGAAGCGAGGGCTCTTTTCATCTTCTGAAAGGCATTTCTGCGAGAAGGTAAAAACTTGGAGAATTGCAGTCCCGAGCAATAAATGTCAGCTACTGACCCACTTCTGTGTTTTGATGTGCTTTCCGTGCTAATCTGCCATCTAGAGTCTGGCGAGGCACCATCTCTTTTGACTGACAAGTTGAATCAGCTGTTTGCTGATACTTACAACCGAAGGCGCGAAACTTGTGCCCGCGTTTTGTTGAAAACCGACGCCAAACGGTTTGAATGAACTTCCTTTGGGTCACTCGAACGAAAAAAAGCCACTTGCACATGTAAAGTGCCCTGAGAAAGTAAGTCAGCCATGAATCAAACTGTCGAAGCCCAAGGATACTCAAAACGTACCTGTCAACCGTGTTCAGGCTATGGGCTACGAACTGTAAAACGCGTGAAGAATGCTGGTAACATTACACTCCGGAAAAAAACGTGCACTTTGTCTCGTCGGTTGCAAGCAGCCACACGCAACAACAACCAACACGATTTTTCAAGTTTTGTAAATGTTTATGACCATTTAGGAAGTTTCAATAATAATATTTCTCTACAGACAATGTACACTTATGATACAAATTCACTTCACAAATGCAGTATCTGTTAACGATCACAAAAAATTCGTGGCCTTCTGTGCCAGATTATACAAAGTCGCTTATTCAAGGCTCTTATCTTTTTCGCAGATAAAGATTTTTAACACCTGATTATGAATATTATTGTTACACTTCGCATTGTTGAGACTTACTTTGCGTTGGGGTTTCCACAGCAAGCATGGAAAAGCATCACATTTTGTTGCAAGTGCGATCAAATTTTCACCCCTGCCATTTGTACCTTGTTGCTGAGTTCAAAACCTGAATTCCTGACAAACACGTATGTCTACAGCAGTAAAATTCTAGGTTCGAAGACAGTTTAGAAAAGTAAAACCCTACACAGTCTCGCAACATCTCAACAGGAACGTGGAAATAATATTTTTGTCAAACAAAATAGAATACTTTCCTCTAGTAAAAATACTATCAAATTTTATAAAACTTTTTTGCGTGAAAATGGTAGTTGCTTTCTCGTCAAATATAAATATACATGTACAATCTACTTTGTACAAACGGGTATCTTCTGACACTGGACTGCCGAATAGATTTATCAAGCTATTTACATCTTTCTTCAGCTCACACATTTGAACACCGTCATAGTTACAATAATGGACATAAATTACTAAGCTGAATATTACAAAATTGATAAAATATATTGCCATCTACACATAGTAAAGTAGAAAAGTCAATGAAATAGATACACATCTTACATTCTGTCAAAACATTCAGTCTTGCTTTCTTCTGGTAATCCATATCCATGCTTGTACGTATGCATAGTCCATTCTCTGAGAGCGCAGTCACAATATTAGAAATGTCTGTACACTTTGTCTGTACACCTTAGATCCGTGGTCCGCCAAAATGTACAATCGTGCAGCGGGTTTGCACTTGACTGGGTTGAAGATGAAGAAGCTTTTCAATGTGCTGTGGCGAGTTGGGTATGAAATGTCTGAGACACAGTCTCGGTGTATAAATGGTGATTTATCTCTTCAGTGTGAGAAAGTTTGTTGTGCAGTAACAACCTGGCTTGATGAACGGAACCGTGAAGTTTGGGTGATGAATAATGATGAGCACGAGGAAAAGTTAGTCACATTACCGTCACTGTGTGGGGATACCAATGAAGGCTCCTACGCTCGTTTCCAGCCATTCACTCTGAATCATCTCCGACACCTCGGGAGTGCAATAGTCCGGGAATTCGAAGTGCGAACCGCTGGACGAGCCAGTGGCCGGCGCCTGAGACTGTGTGGTCGTGCTGGGCAGTGTGGTCACCACACTGGTCATGGTCGGCTGTAGCACCACAGGCTGAGCTTGGGGCTGGGTTGGACCCAGGTCAAAGTTAAAGTCAGCCCCGTCGGTCAGGGTTTTAAGATCCAAGTTGTTGATCTCCATCTGCCAGTTGGTGGGCAACTGCAGAACGTCCGTTAGGTTATCCAGGTCGGTGAGGGAAGTGGTGTCGATGCTCTGGGACTGGTTCACTAGACTGGACACGATCGACACGGCGCTGTTGCTGGACTGGAACTGCTGCGGGGTGCTGGCGGGGGCGCTGATCAACATCTCCTGAGGTAGCACCGACAGGTCGGGCTTGATGTCCTGAGTAACGACCGTCTGCTCGAAGACGTCATCGGCGTAGAAGCTCGCGGACTCGGGCGAGGCCGGAGAGTCCGTGCTCGGGCTGCACGGCACCTTCGCTGGCGGGGTCAGCTGGCTCACGGACATCGGGACTTGCTTGCTTGCTTTGATGGAGTCTTTGAACTTTTTGTCAATGGTCAGTTTGAGTTTGAGCCTGTTGGCAGCAGTGTGCAGTGAGCTGGCAGTGGTGTGAGTTACCGAGGGCTTCTGGATACCCCCCGTCTTGATGGTGCTCAGACTTCTGCTTCGCTCCTGCTTGTTGACGCCCGCGGCCCCTTTTGCCCCTGCAGGTTTAGATTTGGAAATGTCATTTGACTTGCCTGACGGGGTTTTTGCCTTCTTCCTCGGCCTGTACTTGTAGTCGGGATATTCCTGCATGTGTAAGACCCTGAGCCTCTCTGCCTCTTCGATGTAGGGCTGCCTTTCAGCATCGGTCAGGAGCTTCCAGCGCTTGCCCAGCCTTTTCGAGATCTCTGCGTTGTGCATGTCGGGCGCCACCTCTGAGATTTTCCTTCTCTCGATCTGCGACCACACCATGAAGGCGTTCATGGGTCTTCTCACGTGGGTCGTCTGCTTCTTGCACTTGGTAGCATCGGAGTAAGGCGTGTGCGAGCCTGCAGGCACTTGCTTCGAGCCGAAGTCATCGAGTTTCGACTGTGGGCTGCCCAAACCAGACGAGGGAGACATGCTTCCCACGGAGGCGGGTGAGCCCAGAGACTGGCTGGATTGCGGTAACATCCTGAGCTGGTGATTTCACAAGTTAGTCCAAAGACTGCGTCGCGATGGAGCGCGAGGGCTCGTTCAAAACAGTTCGACGTGTTCACAAAACTTTGCTTCTTCAAGGAAGACTCAGCTGTAATGACTGAACTGGGTTGGACCTCGGCCTATTTATTGCCACGCGCTCGACTCACGTGACCCGCAAAAAGCCGACCAATCGCGAAGTGGGAGACGCTCCTCCTTCGCTGGCACAGTTCGCGCGGATTGGCTGTGGCTGCTGCTAATGAGGGTCACCGCCTTGTATCGTAGCCGTGCTTCCCTGGTTGGAACCCTCCGTCCAGGGCAGAAGTGCGCTTCTCAAATGGCGTCACGCTATCTTCTCCCCTCCCAGCCATCTGAGATCATCTGCGCCTGAAAATCTTCTCAAATCTCCCCTTTTCTCCCAAGAGGTTTATCATAAAGTGAATATTTCCCGCTCACTTGTAATATTGACATTGAAATGAACAGGCCCACTTTTTTTCTGACACAGTTTTCTTGCCTTTAACGCCACAGCTGATCTGATTTCTTGCCCGTTTACTTCAGGACCGAGTTCAATTGACGAACGACGTAATTCGCACGCTGGCTCTGAAATCATCTCGGCCACCTAGAAACGTTAACATTTCGCAAAGTCGTGAATGCGGTGGGCCACCCCGGGCAGTACCCCAGTCAACCCGGACTTCCCTCTCGCCTCCAAACTTTTCATCAACACGTGTTTAACACTAGCCGCGTGAAAAATCCCGTCCGAAGCACAAGGTAGTTACAAGGACAAATGACCCCAATTCTTGATAATATCGAAGTTTGTTCGTGCATTTCACGAAAAGCAACAGGATTTGAGTGGGTTTAGAAGCGGATTCATGCCTCGGCAGACTGAACCCACATAGGTAATGAGAAGGCGGGCCCAAGTCGCGTGTCTCCAAACACGATGTAAACATCCTTCGCAGCTCGAAAACACTGGCGCCGAGCCGTGGCTCCCTCTGTCAACACAGCGAGCACCCAGCCGATCTTGACATGTAAACATCTGTTTTGGAGCATGCTTATCAGCAAAGGTCGCTCACATGGGTAAATTTATGATGCGCACAAGTTTACGACAGTAAACACGGGTATTTTGCATTGCAGTGAGAAAAAAGCAGCAAGACTTGAAGCCGGGAAATAACGAAGTCAGAAATCGCTTGACTGGACGAAGATCATCAACAACAGATCCTGTTTGGCCAACAAACCCAAGCCGAGAGATCCCGGAACTGTTGTGCAGTTGCGGCGGTTCGATCAATTCGCAAAAAGATACGCGCTTCTGGCCTGATGATGTTTGAGTGTTCAGCTGTCCTTGCGACAAAAGCAGGTGTGCGCACCAGTGAACTTCCATGGGTCATTGGCACAGGTGTGAGCTGAAAGGGGATTGCAGGTGCAAAGCACTGAGGTCAAGGTGACGCATTTTAAAGATTCACTGCTGACCCAAAGTAACAAACACACCAGACACAATTCTCGTACGGCTCACTCACAAACATGCTTGAACTTGTGCCACATCATTCTGTACGAGAAGTGGGTTCCCAAACATGAAGATTGCTTGTGGGACATCGCACAACTTGCTCTTGACTGCGTCT
>JAAUXT010042804.1_pt1 | contig 15364 bp, 12 predicted proteins | sample 7278171 | NCBI WGS metagenome assembly JAAUXT01 (sample SAMN14350112, study PRJNA611818) | marine sediment metagenome | isolation source: surface marine sediment (1.8m) | place: French Polynesia: Moorea | collected 2018-08 | reverse complement strand
TGAGTGATCCAAATTAGAGCAAGCCAAATCAGAGCAAGCCAAATCAGAGCAAGCCAAATCAGAGCAAGTGAAATTTCCTCAAATCACCGCGAGCTCCATGGAGCTATTTTTGTGTTGGAGCAGGTTCAGGAAGCTCCACTTTTGGATTTCTTTGCAGGACAACAAACTGAAGAGAAGTGCTTGTGTCCCTGTGGTCAAAGTGACTACCTCGGCACTCACAAGCTTCTCTTTACTCGTATTCGTAGTCTTTCCTTTTGGTTTCGAAGGAAGCTAATTTTTGGGTTGTTTCATCAAGGTGGCCACCAAATCCTTCCTTCTGCCCCCAAAACAGTTGGCAGCTGGTCGCCGTTATTATGGCCATCACTCAAAACAAAAACTTCTCGTGAGGGCAAAAAGGCCACAAAGTGGTTTCCATATGAACCTAATCTCGGACAGCGCCGTCCCTGAGCTTCTCGCAGAAGTCAAAGTGAACAGATTACGTATTGCTCATGCAATCCGCTCCAGCGTCAGGACGGCCTTCCTGTAAAACGGAACGCACACACAAATACATACACATACGCACCACACACACACACACACACACACACACACACACACGCAAGGAGGACGCGGCGGCAGAATTCTCTCTCCCAACAGCAGAGCCGTGCGGCTGGATCGAGATGCTATCATTACAACGCCTTGGATTTGGGCAAATCAGATTTGGGTCTGGTTACGGGACAAGGGAGGAAGATCTTGATCCCATTGTCGGGGAATCGCACGCTTTGCGAGGCTGCGGGGTGTATCCAGGGGTCCTGCTGGCTCTCTCAGATGGTCTTCAGGCATGTCGTCCCTTTAATTTCCGTCCAGCAAGTGCGATGTTTTTGGGTGTACACTCAGCGGTTCGCAACCTCGCAGTCGGGATCACATTCTCAAGGGGCTTCTGCTGCCCTCCCTGGATCATCGTGCCCTCTTTGGGAGGAAGGCAAGATACACGAAGCGAAGTCCCTGGAGAGCAGGGATAACCCGCACACCAGCTGAGACTGGTGTCAGAAGGGGAGGGAGAGTCAGCGCTGCGAGATGGGAACAGGGTCAGCCGGGCGTCCTCGTCACGGAGATTTGCAGTCGGGGAGTCAGAAGATCAGATGCGCTCGCCCAGAAGAACGAGTATTGTGCGTCGATTTCACAACTTGACACAAAAGAATTGCTTGAAAAGGAACCTTAGATGTACCAAAACGAGGGCCTCCTTTTTATGCAAACAGAGAAGTTTATGTTCATTCGTTTTCCTTGGCGAGGTTTGCACAAGCACCACGTTTGAGGTGCACATCACACCAATGCCATCGTTGAAAGAGCAGTTTTCACGGCACTGGCCTGCAGGTCACAAAACACGATTCCACCTTGACGTTGGTGTTGGCGTTGACGTGTGTCAAAACGTCATTCATGATGTCCCCATTGACAGGAGTGGAACGTGGAGCACGGCCTGTGCCAAACCACCAAAACTTTTGTTTGCCACAAAACTTAGCCTGCTTGATCTTCGCAGAAACGCATGAGGAAAAGACGCAAACTTTTTGCAGTTGCATTTCGCCTTGAACTTTATTCTCGGATGAGAGAAAACACCGTGGAAAGAACAATGAAAAAAACAAAGTTTCAGTTTTTCGGGCTCCGTCATGAAAGACCATGAAAGGTTCGTGTTTCGAGGGTCGGGTTCGCACCTCTCGCGCGGGCTTGACGTTCACAACGATGGGAATCATCTCCACCACCTGTGTGTCTGCTGTGTCATCACATGTCCTTCCTTTTGTGAGCAGCTTGCGCGAGACCTGCAGAACAAAAGCAGTTCTTTGTGACGAACAACTTGCAACTCCACCCAGGGGAAGTTCAGTCGTCCCTTCCCCACACCTGGTCCCAAAAAGATCTTCACTCTTCTTGTTATCCATCATCAGGGGTACGTTTTGCAACGTATTCAAGAAACAACGAAATACACTGTAAATCGGATCCCAAAGTTTGCATCCACTTTGGTGGTCTGGGGCCCTCAACTCGCGCGTCCACTCACAGTACCACTGATTTCTCGCAAAAATTCTTGGAAAAAGGTTTTGAAAAACTGCAAAAACTCATTTCTGTCTTCAAAGAAATTGTCCAAATAGCTGTTTCAACGTAGCAGGTGCTGCCTGTTTCTCCATCACACTTCTCCTTCAGGACTAGTTGTCGTGTTGTTTGGTGGGATTATGGGAGAGAAAACTTTCAATTACATCATTTTCCAACACAAAGGGTGAAATTGTGCAGCAGTTACTTCAAAGACGAGTGTTTTGGGAGCCGTAATCAGAGTTTGTAGAATCCCCCGAGGCCCTTCTGTTTACCGCCTGAAAACATCTGTGGGCGAGTTACTCGCTGAGTTGGAGTTCATGAAGTTTACTTGTGCCACCAAATGGTTCAGTGGGTTGCGACAAAGCTTCGTTCGAACTTCTGAGAGCAGTGCTTCGTTCATAACAGGTGTGCTTCAACTTTGGTGTGAGAAGACTGAAGCTCTCAAAGAATCAAAATGTTTCCCAAGTTCTCCATATTTTGGCCCTTCTGGGTGAGGGCAAAAGGAGTCCGATCTCAGGCTTGGATGGCAGAAAAAGTCATTGGAGGCTCCAAACCAGAAAGGAAATTTTTGTGGGCAAGCAAAAGAAAGAGTGCTTTGTGCAAAGTTTAAAATTAATTTTCCAGGGCAAGGGAGCTGGGGCCCTTGCCCAACAGACCCGCCCGGGTCCGTGTGTTGGGTGTTGTGAGAAGAACAACAAAGAAACAAAGGTTGCATCACACTCGTCTGGTCGTGAATCATGTCGCATTCTGTCCTCAAGAAGGCACGCTTTTCTGCGTCCCCCTCCCGGGACACCCCAGCATCTGATCCAGTGATATGAGCCTTTCACAGCAAATCCACTGAATGTCCAACAGTTTGAGTCACCCGTCCCATTAATAACGTCGCGCTGCCATTATGAATTCTGTCACTTTCGCTGACAATTACTCGCTGATTAAGGACACAAAGGTCAGCAGGTCTGAGCCTTCGTTAATAAGAGTTCTTCTGCGGCGATATTGAGTCTCGGATCAACAGTGCAGTGTGGGCCCCTGGGGCGGGCCCAAGCGGGCCAGGGGGGGTCCACTATTCACTGTCGTCCCACCCCATTTCTGGAGCAGGAATGCAATTTCGTCGCGTCTTACAGCTTTGACACAACCTGCTGTGCAAGAATTCCTCCATCAAGGAATCAGGGTCTGCATCGCTCAGGCATGTGCATCAGGCGGAGGGGTTGCTCTGGGTCCCACTGAAATCACCCCTGGTTCCGCCACAACACACAGATGAGTCAGTGACTGACGCCCATTATTCTGCTTGATTGATCCACTTTTATTCGCGTTTACCGTTCACAAAAGGATCAACAGCTCGCATTGTGGCGAGGTGTGTGAAATTAAATGAACACGGGATGTGAATGCGAACTGTCAGCTGCGCCCCACCGAGGGATTCAACATACACCGGACATCACCCCCCGGGGGGGGGGGGCGGACCTGCGGGGCGTGCGGAATCCAAGATCTCAGCCAGCCATTGTAACAACCTGATCCTCGAGTGTGATTTCTGCAGATGTCCTTGCAAAATTGCAGTCAGGTCCCAACCACGGAGTCGTCTTGTTTTGTGCTAGCAAGGCAACAGAACAGAACAAACCCATCACTCACAGTTAAGTTTTTCCAGTCGTGAAATTTGTTGCCATCTGAACTTGTGAGGCTGTTTGAAAAATGAGCGGTCATCAGAGTTTCATTTCCTCTGGGACGTTCTACATGAAGTAACACCAACCCATTTATTTTCTGGATCCAGAACTGAGCGCTCGGTCAATGGCGGAAGTTTGAGCCAGATCCAGGATGAAGAGAAAATCTTCAGGCACTGCAGACAAAGGAACATCATACGTTCGACGGCAGATGTAGTTTAGACCACTTTGCATGGACGCCCCCTTGAAATCTGGAATCAATTTTCATCCCTGGAACTTTGCCAACAGACAACTTGTGCTCAGGACACCCCTGGGGTCGCCGACTCGTAGCTCCGCGCTGCAGTGAGGGGCGACTGGGCGTTAGCAGGTGGCTGACAGCTCCGATCTGTCATTACTGTCTCCGCGACTCATAATTAGTGCGCGTCGTCGTTATGAACACAAAGCCGCCGCCGACCCGGATCAGAGAGACGGAATGTAGGTCACGAGCGACTCGCCGGGCAGGCGACGGAATCCGAGAGTCCAACAACTTAATTGCAGTTATGATGAAGAAACACAAGAAGACAAGAAATAAGAAAGCTCGCAGGATCTCGTCAACTTTTCTTTCGTCTGTGTGACCTGCTTTCGATGTCCAAATTTTTTGAAGAATGTTTCTCATGGATTCACCACAACAGAACCAAAGTTAAATTTCACCCATCGTTGGCGGAATCCTAAGCGAAGTCATTTTGAACCACAAATGGAAACGTTTCTAGGATCGACAAAAGTCGGTTCGTGCTGTGAAGTTCAATGATTAATAGGTCCAGTAGATGCAGCTGGTGGCCACATGCATCTGCAGGTGGGAGAAAGAACTTTTGTCCCTTGTGTCGAAACATTGTTCTCTCAGATCCTTTTGGAAATGGCGACCCCTGTTCATGTCCGGCAGGTTTGTCAACTGGCACCCCATTTTCATCATGGCCGTTGTCCCGGGTCCTAACGAGCTCGGAGGCTCAGCGTCCACGCGCGTTACGAGGATCCAATCCGGGTTTAGTGGAGGCGCGTCCCCGCGGCACGTGAGCGATGGGGCGGGTCACCGGGGCGCCGGGCCCAGGGGCAACTCCCCATTGTTGCGATAGCAACACATGTATCACCGCTCCTGACAACCGCTGCAGTTCGCAGTCATTACCAGCGGTTATTTTTGTAGCTTGCGAACTGGGACCTGTCCCCACAGCTCATTGACCAGAAAACTGTTTCAATCTTCCCATCGCCTGCTGAGGCGCAAGAAGGATCTCGAGAACCTCGCACTCTGTGCGCGAACTGGAACAACGGCCTTTGGAAAAACATCGTCAATCTCCAATTCGTACAGCACGATTGAACAAACATGTTTTTGTTGCATGATTTGTCCGAATGGCTCCGTTGGGTGAAATTCTGGCTTTGCTCCCCTGGATTCAGGCAGTTTGGGTTTGTAGAGTTGTCATTCTGTCATTACGAGGCTGTTTTCACAAGTTCTGATTCCATCGCGATTTCGAGGTGATCAAAACTTCTGAAAATGATCTCTTTGGAAGGAGATGGAGATGTGCTCATGATCCTCAAGTGACAATGAATTCAGGCATCCCAAATGTGTCTGGGATTGCCAAATTGAGGTTGGCAATCAGGTGACTGAGTGCAGACTGCAACATTTTCCACTCGGAACATGAATGTGCATCAACTTGTGCATGTGAGTACCATCATTTTCCTTGGCATACAGTGCCTTTTAGACCAGAGACAAAATCTTAAATTCCTTGTGGCAGAAGGCCAAAGCCCCATAGATTGTTGGAGGAGGCTCAGTGCAGTGTATGGAGAGGAAACAATGAGTAAGCCAATGGTCAGACAATGGCACAAAACTTTCGAGAATGGTGATGGACACACCCCAGTGTCAGACCTCCCTCGCTGTGGTCGCCCACCAGTCCAAACATCGCAAGACAAGGTGAATGAAGTGGACCAAATGCTGCAAGGAAACCAGAGACTCTCCCTCAGAAGTGTGGCCAAAGCTGCTCAGATTTCTGTCACCTCTGTCCATCGAGTTGTCCGGAAGAAGTTGGATCTGAGATTGAAGTCAGCCAAGTTTGTGCCAAAAATTTTGTCTCAAGAACAGAAGGAAAACAGGGTTGAGGCGTGCCAGGAGAACCTGCAGCAGTTGAGGGACGACGAACATTTGCTTGACAAACTTGTCTGTGGGGATGAAAGTCCTGTTTGGATTCTGGATCCTGAAGGAAAGCATGACTCCATGCAGTGGTTGCCCAAGGATGCGCCCCATCCAGTCAAAGCCCTCCGACAGCATTTACAGAAGAAGTCAATGTTGACTGTGTTTTTCGATGCACGAGGGGTGATCTTCATTGAATTCTCAGAAGGGAGGATCAAGGCCAAGCACTGTGTCAAGACTCTCAAGCATCTCAGGGAGAAGATAAGACAGAAGAGACCTTTCCTTTGGAAGGGGGGATCGATGGGAAGACCGACTGCGAATTCATCCTGCAAAACAATAATGCCAGTGTTCACACTGCTGATGAGACTGAGGTGTTCCTGCAGGCAATGCAGACTGATGTGTTGAGTCACCCACCTTACAGCCCTGACCTTGTGCCTTGTGATTTTTTTTATTCCCTCTTTTAAAGAAAAGGATCAGGGGTAAGGATTTCCGGACACTCCCAGAAATGAAGAAGGAGGTCACCAAAGAACTGAAAAAGATCACAGCTGCAGAGTGCCAACAGGCTCTGACAAAATTGCCCACACATTGGCATAAATGTGTCAAAAGTGAGGGGGAGTATTTTGAGGGGCGTGGCCTGCTTCCTGACTATGACCCATACTTCAATGGTGTCGAGGATGATTGGGAAAATGACTCTGAAAACCCGGAAGAAGCAGATTCAGACTCTGATTGATGTTCCTGTACTTCAATGTTGTGTTCATGTTTGCTCTTTGAGAGCGTTCTTTTGGAATTGTTCCTGTTTGCATTGAAAATTTCCAGTATTTCCGGTGTCCTTTTGATACTGCTTTTACATTTGTTACATTCCTCTGCATGTCCACTTTCTGAGGAATAAAGTTTCGCAGCTGAAAAAATCGGCGATCGTGTCCAAATCGCGATGGAATCAGAACTTGTGAAAACAGCCTAGTATTCTGCCTCAAATCATGGTGAAAAAGTTGATGTCAATATCCAACAACGCGTGCAATAACAGCACATAACACACACGTGTTGTCATCGTTGATGCATTCTTTGCAACAAATTGCGTCAAAAAAGTTGTACTGGAAATAAACTGAAGCTGAGTTTCATTTGCTGTCAACCATCCTTCTTCAGAGAGCGTTGTGTCCACTTTCTTCAAAGTTGAAGCAACAAACTTTGTCTCAGTCTTCATGAAACCATTGAAACCGTCATGCAAACAGCATCGAACAAAAGACAGACAAAACAAGTTCAAATGCGACATCCACCCTTCGTGGACCAACAGGATCTCAAAGATTCCTCCAAACCGCCAATCAAAACCAAATTTGAAACCCATCTCTGAGACTAAGCCTCGTCAGTCTGCAACAAAGATCATTTGTCTGAACAGCTACAGGATCAAATGTCTGAGAACAGATTTTATCTCATTCTCATCGAAGCCAGAAATTGAAATTTTGATGAGTAAGAGGTGAAGAGACGAGACAGAAACAGGAGTGCACTAGTTTGCGCGTGTGTGTGTTCTTTGCCCGTAGTAAAAGCATGATAGGTCCCAGCAAGAGAAACAGTTGCAGGTCAAAAATTCTCTTCAGTTGGCCTCTGAAACGTTCTTCGAAAAAATGAAGTATTAGCTTGTGGAAAAGGTGTGAAGACCAAGCAATTGCACACGCATTTCAGGTCGGAGAGACTTCACGCACGGTTCAACGGCAGGCAGGCATGCAAACGGGAAAGAGCGCGAGCACACACTCCCATACACACACACGCACACACCAAATCACGCACCTCCCCGCCCCAGTCCCACACATTATCTCGGCTGAGTGTGTCACAATGCGGTGCGCGCCGCAGCTGACATCCCTAATGTGTCAATGATGAGTCAGCCGCGCGTTTTCCAGCTGAGTTCACAGCTTCCCGAGCCGTCACGGTGACGGATCCCAACCACAACCTGACACTGACAGGTCCGTGTTTGGTCAAACAGGGACGATTGAAAAGTTAGTCACCAATCGCCACGCGTATTGATGCACTGACAAAAGACAGGAAAACAAGACCGGCTTCAAAGAGCTTGGTTCAGTGCAGGTCTCTGATCCTAGTTTCTGAATTGTCGCGTTGTCAGGGTTTCTGGTCGCGCCTTCACCCTGACGCAAACTGCATTTGGTAACAAATGGTTAAACGGACACAAAGGCGTTGCACTGATACGCGCGGCAGCTTGTTAAATAGAAGCTGCGGCCCGGGCGCGGATTCTGGAATCGCTCAACAGGAACACAGTGTGCCTGCACAAAAAAAAACATTTGACAAAAAAGAAGTGTCGAATCTGAAAGAGGAGCTGTTTCCGACTTGAACCTGAGGGTGAGCAGAGGAAAGCAAACGTGTTCCATGATCAAGTTATATTTGTGCGATACAGTGCAAAGCAGTTTCAGCGATAGTCAGGCTCGATCTTAGGCCCACGGGATCCACCTCGGAATTGCAGACAATGATCTGTCCGCCACACTGCACCTTGCCTCGCTTCTGTGCATGAAAATGACTTGAATAAACAGCATCTTGCAATGACTAATAATTCCATCGCTTCTGTATGGCGCACAACTGGGGAAAATTGTTCACGTTTCCATTTTGCACTTTTGCACCGCCTTGCCCAGACTCCCCGTCCTCTTGGTGTCCTTTGCTTCATTTATGGCTACAAGCAGCACGAGTCGAAAATCATTTGCACGACAGGTTGTGTGTGCGCATTTCATTGCACCGTTCAGTTCCATCGACAGCGTTTCGTCGAGCTGACGGGTGTTATCGGAAGGAGGTGCAACCATTCGTTCAAATCCCAGTTTCAAGTCACTTGGAACAACTTTCAAGACCACGAGGTGGGGTGCGCAGCTGATACTTACTTGCCTTTTATGCCTGGGTATTTATCGATTTCCTTGCAGACACACCTCACACCAAAGTGAGGTGGATAAGTCATGCCAGGTTCTGTCCCTGCATGCTTTTGTGAACTTGTGTGGCAGCCAGGTTGTGTCTATTCTTGATCTTCAAATTGCCTGTTGGGACGCTTACTGTGACAAGTTCTTCACAATATGCTGAGGCTTTTGCACAGTGGAGGCCTTTAGTTGTCGGCAGTTCTGTCCCTTATCAATTGGACAGAATGTTCGCGTGGCGTGAGAGCGCGCACTTCCACACGTCGCCGCCGCCGCAGCTGTGCTCGTGAGTCAGGAAGACGAACTCATCTCACTCCATCGAACATCAACCAGCAGAACCAGGATCCAGAAATCAACGAGTTTTTCTTTAGAACTTCAGTTTTCTCAAACTGGGCAAAACAGTGCTCACACGCCCCTGGGCGAACAGCCTGTATCTGACGATCGGGGCTGATCTGGGAGACAAAAGCGTGCTTGATCTTGACCAGTCCTGTGGTTTGGATCTTCAACAGTCCACTCAGACCCGGTGCCGGATCCTCCGATAGGTGAATGACCCAATTAGAGTTGTGAGGATCAATAGGACGCATCATTCAGCGGCGACTCCGTAGCTCAGACACCTGTGGACGGCGGCGCTGACTCACGTGTTCACCAGCGCCGCCACAAATGTGCGTGCAAATAATGCAGGCCAAGATCTGCATATTGAAAGTGAGTTCCATCTCTCGTGTTAGTTGTATGCACTTTCTCACAGTCAAGACCACAGAGACCTGCAGAAAGAACAGACGTCAATTTTCAACCCCAATGTTTCAGATCCTGTCAGACCCATGTACAAATACACGTGTACGAGTGCACACTGCCTGCATGGGCACACTTCAATTCACATTTCGCGACATCAGTTCACCTGAACCCACAGAACAGAAAACATGTTTTTCTTAGCAAAACAGAAGAACATCCCCGTTTGTGTCTTGAAATGGGAACAGTTTGTAATCAGCTTTCCTTTCCAAGGCAGGGAAGCCTTGTCCGTGCGGCGCCGTCCCTGTCTGTCCGTGCAATCCTTGCATCTCGAACCCTCAGCACAGAAACAATAGCCCAGACCCTCGCGCAAAGAAATGGCTACACCACACCAAAGCCCACTTTGCTCTTCAAAACAAGAAATCGGAGACCAGAAATCGCTCGACTCCTTGCCACTTTCCGACCATGCATGATGTTGGCAGGAGGAAAACCAGCAAGCACTCAATAGCATTTGTGAATTTTGCTCGTGTGACTCCACCCCACCTGCACTGCCGCATTGCCCTTAGACTAGCAAAACATCCGCACACATCACACTGAGGGCGCAATTCAAAGAACGGAATCGCGCACAAGAAGGACGGCTGTGCAGCGCCTCAGCGTGGGTCTCTGTTCCGGAGAGAAGCCGGTGGAACCTTGTCACTGCAAGCTGTTTCATTAATGTGGCTTTTCTCCGTAATCCTTTCTTCTTCACGTGCGCAATTTTCTTCTCTCACACCACTCGAAACCAGGAAGAAAGCGGCCTCTCAGAAGACATACCTGTGCCAGGAGAGACCGATCCAGGTTTTGGCTCAGACAGCACCGACCCTGGACCCTGAGAAACAAAGAACAGACAACGTGAAAAGTGCTGAAAATTTGGACCGTCATCGCCAACAGTAATGACGCTTTTCGCAAAACATGTGCCTGATGGAGTTACTCCAAAGAATGACTCTCAACAAAGCATACCAACCAAAGTGCTCAAACCACAATTACAGTCTGTGAGCACAGGCATCACTTAAGATTCTGCCGTTGTGTTTCTGCATGCTTCTGCGCTTGGTGTGTACAGTTCCAAGGTCAATTACCAATGTCAGTCTCCAATCATTGTCTCATTTGACCCAATCACGACCAAACACAGCACCTCTGTAGCCGTTTGGTTTGAGTCCTCCTGGGCAGGATGTGCGGCCTTGAGAAGTGTATTCTGCTGGTGAGCGATCACCAGGTTGATATCGAAAGGTTGCAGCGAACCTCACCCGGGGTCCAAGCGTTCTGGGACTCAATGAATCCGCACCATCTGATTTGTGTCCACTCGCGAAACTTTAAGGGCAGGTGGACAATGCCGTCATTGCAATTTTGCTTGTGTGAAACTATCCAGCCTCCTGTCTGTCTGTCTGTCTGTCTGTCTGTCTGTCTGTCTGTCTGTCTGTCTGTCTGTCTGAATTCGTCTTCTCCTTTTGCGCCTCATCTGGATCTGTTTAAGGTTGAGGAACAACATCGATTGAGAGGTTCTTGACTTGGATGTCAAGTTCACACGTGCCGCACTCGGTAAATAATCGACACCAACCCAGTGAATTCAGATTGAGAATATGCAGCTCTGTCCTTTTTTAAATGTTGTGGATTTTGGTAAGATTCGCAATGAATACCGTGCATGTTTTTTGAGGTTCAGAACAGCAACAGGACAAAATCTTTCTCACTCCAATGACAGGAGACTCAGCGTGGTGTCTGATTCAAAATCCTCAATTGGCGTATCTGGTTTTGCCATTGTGAGCCAGTCACCCTTTACAGCGGACATTGTGCAGCATCTACCTTTGGATCAGGGACAATGAGGTTCATCGTTGTTGAGGAAAGCAGGACCTGGACCTGCCTCTGGTGCGAAGGTTTGATATTGGATGCACACGCATTGCATCGCGTGCGTGTACACAGGCCTGTATTCATACACCGAGTACCTTTCAGACCAGGCGCCAATCCAGCGCAAAACAAACACAGGGCGATCCGGATCAATGTGGAACAAGTGACTCCGGCGACAGTGAAACGTTCAGGAACAAACACGCCAATTGACAAGGGATTGATGGAAGGTAATTCTGTGTGCGTTTCAATCTCGTAAAAGCGTTACGCATTCCGAAGGGAAATCGGATTTTGCTCCGCACTTTTTGTTTTGTTGTAGAGTTCTCCTGTCGCCCAACATGCACCATGCATTCTGCACATTTTGCTTCACACTCGAGGATCAAATGTATCAGTTGGCGGAACATTGGGCATCACAAGGTAAAGGCGCGGTCACTTCGGTCGAAACCGGGGTGTACTGAGATGTTTCAATTTTAGCTGATGTATCTGTCAAAGCAAGCGTGATTTTGAAATGAATGCACCAGGAAAAACACCCATGTCGCAGGCGTAGTCTCACCCCCTGGAGCCATTATGTTCACACGACCAAACAGAATGTCTATTTTCAGTCAGTTCCTTTCACAAAAGCCTTCTGTACTTCCTTCCTTGGCAGGACATGTTTTTCTGCTCAAGTTGACGACAAAATACAACCTGACCGCACCTGATACTTGAGGACACATATGTTGCTGTTTGTAGCCTTTTCCCCGGGGGATTCCTAAACAGCTTAATTTGCTTGTGCGCACGGTAAGTAGTTAAGAGGCAAATAGGATTAGGGAGCAGGAGGAAACTGCTGCGCTGCCCCGGCCGCGGATCCAAGCCACGACACAGCATCCTGACAGGGAAACGTTTTGCATTGAAAAGAACGGAAACGAAGCAAAGGGAACTTGACATGGTCAAGAATCAAACTACCAAATATGGAGGGAAGATTCTCCCTGGTCCCCGCCCTCTTGATCCGCCCCTCAATCTGGATGAGGAAGAGGGAAGCCGGTGAGAGGGCCAGGGTTCAACAGCTGCTGCTGAGACTCCCAGCTCGAGTTTGGGAAAAAACAAGTTGGCCCATAAGTGAGCGGCATACGGGAACGGTGGAACCTAACACAGATCTACGAGTACCTTCGGAATCCACCAACGGCAAAACAGAATAATTCTGTCTCATGAAAACTTCCATTAAGATCGCTGAATTTGAAAATCTCCAAGTTGCCAGAAACTGCCTACATTCCGCACAGAGCACGACTGGCCCGCCCGCTCGCTCAGAGAGGCCCAGCCAATCTGTGAAAGACGGACAGTCTTTGTGTCTTTGTATCTTCTCAGCGAAAAAAAAACTCCGATCAAGTGAGTCTCGAACATCCAGCAGAGAAAGAACTTGGATGAAGAGCCCGTCGAATCTGCCCGTGCTGGTAAAAGAAATTCACACGACGCAGTTTCTTGTTTTGAAGTACGAGCCTTGTTTTGCTGGAAACACTTGTTTGGAGCTGAGAAAGAAGTGAGTTAATTGAGGAGAATCCTGTGAGGTGCGACGGTCCCGGGGTGAGCGACTTCCCCGCGGGAGTCGGGAGATCCAGGTGATAAACAACTCTCAGCAGGTGAAATCGACTCAAAACACTTTTTTGAGGGAAGAAAAATTTCATGCTGTATTTTTTATCACGAAACATCTTGTGAAGAAGCTGAATATGGAACCTCACAAAAAGTAAATTTTGATACTGGTTTCTCTGGGCAAACAGAATCTTTCATACTGAGCCACATCGCACGAGGTTTGTCCAGATCCACCACACCAACTGTTTTGTTGAGTTATCTCAGGCGTTGAAAAGAATGAAAATTTGTCAAGTGGCTGTTGTTTCTGTTTTCATTTCAGTAGGTTGGCAAGATGTGTGAATGTTCTCTGACACTTTTCTTTCTTGAGTACCAGTGTATTCTGTACGATTTTTGGTGTCCTTGAAAACAAACGGGACATTAGTGGACAGACCTCGTACCGGTCAACACCAATTCCAACTAAATTACAGTCGTTTCCCCTTAATTCGACAGGGTCGTTGCACAGAAAAACTGACTGATTAAGCGGGGCGATGCACTAACAGGGGTCCTCTTAATCCGACAAAAGCCTGTTTGGGCCAGATGTGTTGGATTAAAAGGTCAGTCGCAATAGTCGCAAGAAGCTGTCAAATTATGAGGACATGGATCTCTCAGATATTAAAATAAAGGGACCCCTCTTAATTTGACAGCCCCAAGAGTCATGAAAACAGGCTGTTGGATTAAGAGAACACAAAGCCGGGTGTGTTGGATTAAAAGGAAGGGTTGCAGAAGTCATCAAAAAGTTGTCAAATTATGAGGTGCAGGATCTCAGATTCTGCTTCAACACTGCCGAAATAGGTGGGGTGTCTGAATTAAGAGGATACAAACTATCCAGGGTGAATGCAATGCTTTTCAAATGGATTGAGTTCAAGGCATGGAAAAATCGACTGATTATGCGGGGCGACGTACTAACCGGGGTCGAATTAAGCGGGGACGACAGTAGCACAAAAAGTTTTCAAGAAAACACGCTTTATTTCATCTTGTGCAGCGCTGTCACAAAACAACACTCTTGTTCCTCACTACCTTGAACCCAGAAGGTGCAGTCAAACTCTTGTGTGGAAGGTGGCACAAAAACATCCTGCGATTCTTGATGAGAATTTCGCGTGACAGACGGAGGTGTGAAGTGAGACACGAGGTAATCATCCTGGACTGAAGCCTCAAAGTCTCTGTGTTTCATTACCTCCAGGGAAGGAACCAGGGAAGGGACCAAAGGTTTGCGTTTTGGCCAAAGCTGCTTCTTTTCCATATTTACCGTGTCAGGATCTGATGGCAGGTCTATTTGCTCGGGTGAGACCAAACACCAAGAGTTCAGCTCAAATGGAAAAAAATATTTATCAGTGGTTTAGTGTTGTGAACCTGCAAACGACCTTTGATGTGTGCAGTACAGCCGCGACTCATTCCCCGGATTGTCAGACCCTCCGGTCCACGTGCTCTCCGTGACTGAACCACGGACAAACAGGGAAACGCACTCCACGCGCCAGCTACAGAAGCTTTTAATCCCCGACACACGCGATCTGATGATTTCTGAGAGAAAAGAATGGGAAATAGTGGCTGCCGTGTCAAATGACAAAGGTGACCTTTTCAGGTGGCAATTGTGTTCAACCGCGTGTGCAAATTGGGTTTTTGTTCAGCATCACGTCTCCAGCCCGTCTCATCGAAGACCGAGAAGTTTAGAAAATCATGTCCGTTGATTGTAGATGATTTGCCTGTCTCCTGGAAAACAACTGTAATTTTGAAATCATAATTTCAGTTGAGCGACAGAACGAGAAAAACGATTCCTTGCAATTTGCTTGTCTCTTCCCATTGCAACCCGCGCCTCCAAAAATTTCTCTTGACCCCACACTGTTCAAATAGCATTGCTAGAGATATTGTTGATTTTTTCAGGGGGGGGGTGGTCTTCTTGCCTGGAGAAGTGTTTGCTGGATCCACTGTCGTCCACATTGTCTCCTCCGCAACGAAGTTTCCTAGAACTCACCGACCCTCATTGCCTTCGTCTGCTGCGATCCCAGGAACCGAGAAAGGTCAAACGTGGGGAAAAGTGAAAAGTGAGGCAATAGTCACACAATAACTGGATGACACTGACTTAATTCAGTGTATTATCTGTACCAAAGGTCAGTGTACAATATTCCTTGTCGGTTTGTTGAAAAATATCGCGAGGGTGACAATGAAGATAGAACAGTCAAAAAGCCACCGCTTCAGTGACACAAATCCTTCAGTCCTCGTACGTGGGAGATCCAGGAATTGGTGTTCGTCGTCCGGTATGTGGGGAACCGAGGAAGCTTTTGAAATGCATTTTGTAATTCATCAAGAAGAACAATTGCAGCAACATTTCAAAGGGTGCAGATGAAGATCAGACACATGCACCCAAAAATGAAATGAACTTCAAAATAGGAACGGCATTTATCGGA